>Ga0181373_1000278_pt1 | contig 12089 bp, 26 predicted proteins | sample LowvirmetaG_3_FD_130159 | JGI IMG/M metagenome (GOLD analysis project Ga0181373, IMG submission 130159) | Marine viral communities from the Subarctic Pacific Ocean - Lowphox_09 viral metaG | ecosystem: Environmental > Aquatic > Marine > Oceanic | place: Subarctic Pacific Ocean | collected... | reverse complement strand
CTTTTGATGATATTGAAGAAGTAATGAGTCTTATTCAAAAAGAACTTACTGTAGATCTATTGAAAGGAAAGAGATTAATGTACCCTAAAGATAAGGGTATGAATAGATTCTATGGCCATTGCTATCATTCTACTCAAGCATTATGTTTTCTTATCGATAGTGATGAGTTAGTATCATATAGTGGTGAAGATTATCGTGGTGAGAAACACTGGTGGTTGCAATATGATGACACTGTATATGACTGTACTGCTGAACAATACTGGTCAGTGAAAGCGAATCCGCCATATGATACAGGAAAGAAAACTAAATGGTATGGGTGGAAAGGCAGGCCACAACAGGTATCTCTTGAGTTATGTAAGAGAGTTCTTGGAGTGAGACTCAAAAAAGATTGGATAAGGGGTTGACAGGAGGCTCGTTCTGACCTATATTAGCTAAGTGATCAGGACAGGAGTTCAACTCCCGAGGTCATGTGTTCTATTCAATTCATTTAATGAATCCTACTATCAACATCTCCGTAGAAGTTCTTGCCATGTGGCAAAAGGTTCTTCTTACATGTAACAATCCTCTTGGTTTAACCGAAGAACTGTTACAAGAGTCTTTAGAGACTGCACCACCCAAAGAATATGCTGGTGCTAATTTCATGGGACGTTATATCATCCCACGTCAGTTTGTTCGTTATGATGAAGCACAACAACCTCGTGATAAGAACAATGACTCTGAGCACGTTAATAACCTGACCAACAACTTCAATACTGTTGGTTATCGTAAGGAATCTCAACCTCCTATTGCTTGCTTTGATTCACAAAGCACCAGTATCTACTCACTAAGAGCACAATCTGGTTTTAATCGTGATGGTGCCCTGAACAATCTGGGTCAAGAGTGTTACATCTTTGACATTTATGAGTATGAGGATGAGTATGCTGAAGTAGTTGCTCGTAACGTAAGCAATCACCACAGTAATCCTCAGATGGATCAAAAGATCCCTGATTATGTAAAAGAGGTCGTTAACGCTAAAGAGCGTGGTCTAATTGAGAATACTCAAGATGCTATTGATGCCTTTGTTGAAATTATTGCTGCTGATCGTACTGTAACGCAACGTAGCAAGATCAAGAAAGCTTCCTATAGTGAGTGTGAAGTTTTCAGTAACTTCCGTACTTATAATTCTACTGGACATGGCAAGAACACCTTGAATGGTTTCATTGCTGCTCAAAACCTTGCTAAACAGGGTATTGAAGGTCGCTCTAAAGGGGAGATTCAGACACAGGGTTATATTGTATATTGCTCTGGTGCTGGTAACAACAAGTCTGTATGGGCTCGTGCTATTAGTAACTCTGTCAAGTATGGTGTACCTGTCTATGTGATAGGATACTCTCAGAATCGTGTAGACGATCTTGAAGAGTTTCGTAGTAAGTTCATTGCTGATTGGAATGAACAGAAAGAAACTTGGGTGAAGTTTGCCATGAGTATCTTCGATGATTGTGGTGAGTTTGATGAGTCTCGTATTCAAGTCAAGTTGGCTGGATTCAAGGCGCAGTATATTAAACCAGATCCTAATGATAAGGGTCGTCCTACTGAACAAAACATCGTCGATATGTATGGTAATTCTATTCAGTTTGATCCTAAAGCTGACTGCATCACTCTGACTCAACCCTGAGTCCATGTGACAATCTGCAAACTGGTTAGGGGGCCCTTCACAGGGGCCCCCTTTTCTGTTATAATAACTGTATCAACGCAAGAGAGCATGACCACCACCCTTCGCCCCCACCAGAAAAAAGCAGTTAATGCAATGTGGGACAACAGCAGAGGTCAGGTGATCATCCCTACGGGTGGTGGTAAGACCATTTGCATGATCGAAGATGCCATGACTAACATGGAATTGATTAATCGTGGTCAGACTTTTGTTGTTGTTGCCCCGCGTATTCTTCTTGCTGAACAACTCTGCAAAGAGTTTCTTGAAGTGATTGATACTACTCACACTCATGTGATGCATGTTCACAGTGGTGAGATTGAGTATTTCAGTAGCACCAAACCAAAGCAGATTGCACTGTTCAACAACACTGCAAGAACTGCTGGTGAGAATGTCATCATCTTCACCACATATCATTCACTGCATCGCATTCAAGAGGCAGACATTGAAGTGAATACGATTTACTTTGATGAGGCACATAACTCAGTTCAGCGTAACTTTTTTCCTCCTACTGAGTTCTTCTCTCACGATGCTGATCGTTGCTATTTCTTTACTGCAACTCCTAAGCATTCTATTACTGTATTCAAACCAGGAATGAATGATCCTGAGGTTTATGGCCAGGTCATTTGTAATGTTCCTGCACCACAACTAGTCAAGGAAGGTTACATCCTGCCCCCTAAAGTTGTGGTTCAGCAACTGCCTCAGGGTGACTTCAAGCAATCTGATGAGAAGAATCTGCTTGATACTATTGATGCTAACTCACTCAATAAGATTCTGATTGCTGCACGTTCTACAAAGCAGATTCTTCGTCTTATCGGACAATCTGATTTCACGGTGCAACTTCATCAACGTGGCTATAACTGGATGTATATCACTAGCAAGACTGGTGCTATCATCAACGGTAAGAAAGTATCTCGCGAAGTATTCTTCAAGACTCTTAATCAGTGGGGTATGGATGACACTCGTTTTGTTGTGATGCATCACTCTATCCTGTCTGAGGGTATCAATGTCAAGGGTTTGGAAGCAGTTCTGTTCATGCGTAACATGGATTTCATTGGCATCAGTCAATCTATCGGTCGTGTAATACGTCTAGGAGGCGCTGAGAAGACGTTTGGACTTGTATGCGTTCCAGTCTTTGATAAAGTGGGCATCAGCACTGCTAGGAGCGTACAGGCAGTAGTGGACACCGTGTTTCAGCAGGGTGAACCTGCCATCTCAGTGGTGCGCCGCTAATGCTGTCCGATAATATCTACGATCATGTTATTGCAATTGCGAAAACATCACTTTCTAAGAAACAAGTGGGAGCTATCCTACTCAATAAAAATAAAATAGTGGCAACTGCCACAAATATTGAAACGAAAACACACCCCATACAGGCACGGTTCGCCAAGCGAGTAGGACTGCATGAAAAAATCTATTTACATGCGGAAATTGCAGCTTTGGTGAAATGTAAAGAAGAATGTGATACAATTGTGGTTGCAAGACTTGGCGGTCATAATCATGATGAACTTCGCATGGCAAAACCATGTCCAGTTTGTGCATTAGCACTTAAAGAAATGGGCATAACTAATATACACTACACTACTGATAATGGATTCCTCTACGAATATTCACGGATTTACTGAGCATATGCCTACAGATGCTATGATCAGAAATCCTGATCCTGTCAATTCTATTAGACCACCAGTAAGTTTTGACTCTTTAATCAAAGAATATCCTAATGCTTTGACATCAGAGTTTTGCAAAAATTGTATTGAGAGATTTAATACTGATACAAGATCATATGTTGGAACTGTTGGATCAGGCACAAGAACGAGAACAAAACAATCTCAAGATTTGCTGATCAGTGGATTGCCAGGGTGGGAAGATGTTGATACAGCATTTTTTAAAAATCTACAACCATATATTACATCATACATCGAAGAGTTTGATAACGCTTTTAGATTTGGAAGTGTCCAAGAATGGTTAAATGATACTGGATATCAAATTCAAAGAACAGAGCCTGGTGGATTTTATGATTGGCACTCCGATTTCTCATCTCAACCTGAAAAGAATTCTACTAGTGGTGTAAGAACACGATATTTTACTTACATTTGGTATTTGAATACTGTTGAAGAGTGTGGATGGACAGAATTTAGGTCTGGTGTTAAAATAAAACCTGAAGAAGGTAAATTGGTTCTTTTCCCTGCTGCATGGCCATACACTCATAGAGGATATCCACCTAAAAGTGAAAAGTATATTTGCACTGGTTGGGTGTATACACATGATTCTCCATAATAATTACTAAATAAAAACAAACTGCTAATATGTTATGGCACTAAAACTTTTACGATTTGCGCCACTAATTGTTGCTGGAGCTTTACTTGGTGCTGGCATTCAACATGGTCAGTTTCATGTATATAATAGTTTGGTTCCTCATGTCCATTCTAACGGGGTAATCCATTCACACTAATTTAACGCTGTAAGTATGACTTATTTGATTTCAAAGTTTTTCAACGCGGATGTAGCAAAAACGCTTGAAAGTAAAATAAAAGATGCTGATTGGTATGATGGACTTGAATCTTTATTCATTAATGCTAGGGATAGTGATAAGAATCCATATCTACTAAAAGATAACTATCAAGCAGACATGGATCCTACTCAAATGTTTGAGGCCATGGATAGTAATGATGAGTTTTTAAACTTCACATTTCCGAACCACACTAAAGATCCATTATTCACCAAAACAGAAAAAGGTGGGCATTATAGTCCACATTTTGATGATGTTACAAATGGTCAATTTAGTACTACAGTATTTTTAAGCGATCCTAAAGAATATGAAGGTGGTGAACTTGTTCTATACATTCGTGGTAAAGAAGAAAAATTTAAGTTAGAACCTGGTTTTGGTATAACATATGAAACTGGTACTCCACATTGTGTAGAAGCAGTTACTAAAGGTCAAAGAATTGTTTCAGTCTTTTGGACTACATCTATAATTTGGGATATTGAGGCATTGCGGGAATATAGATATTGGAATATGATGGCTGGGAGGTATAAACCTAAGTTTGTATATGATAATACTATTGATTTTGTAAATTGCTTACATAATCACTTCAGTATGAAAGCCGATGCAATTTCAAGAAAGTTTGCTATCTACTACCCTCCACAAAAACTATCTAATCATCATTAATGTCACGCCTTAGTAAAGCAGAACTTGAGAAACTATTTCCATATAAAAACTTTCCTATTCGTATGGAATGGAAAGAGGGGAAAAATGTAAAGATTGCATGGTTTGAATGTCATGAGCACATGCAGAAACAATATGATAGAGTAAAGAAACCACGTCTAAAAGTTGATGTTCGTTATCGATATCCAGAGTTAAAACCACAAGAGAAACCCAAACGGAAGGTATCGTCCTCCAAAGTAACAAAAACCAAAAAACCCATAGCGAAAAAGGCAGAAGCGATCAAGACTCCATCTGTTGCAAAGAAAACGATAACAAAGTCTAAAGCACCTGTCAAGAGGGCCCGTCGCAAGAAAACCAGTTCGTGAACTGGTCAGATCGCTTGCCATAAGCACTGATCTGGTGTATATTGGCCATGTTGAGAGGGATGACCCCACCACATGACCACCACACTAGCACAACACACTGCTCAGATGGACGCTCGCAACACCATTCAACTGAATGTTACTAAGTTTTGCCTGATGCTTTGTGATGCACTCACACAAACTGCACCACAAACTGGTAGTAACTATGGGTTCTATCTTGATTCCATAGGTCATAAGTATCATAAGATCTTCATGACTATCAATGGTAAGCGTGATTCAATTCATGCTTTCGTTGATAAGAAGACTGGTGAGGTTTTCAAACCAGCATCAATCAACGCACCAGCTAAAGGTGTTCGTTTCAACCTCTTGATCATTCAAGAACGTGAGTTTGTACTTGATAATTGTGAATGGACTGGTGGTTATCTCTACCGTAATGCATACTATCAGGGTGCTTGAATCATGATCGAATTTAATCAGCGCCATTGGAAACTTATTTTTGACGCTGTTCGTAAAGATCAGCAGCGTCAAGTTGTAGGTAGTAAATTTTATGAAGAATATAGTGATATTTTGAATAGCATTTACTTTCTCGCTTATCCCAAAACTGACAAATGAAAGACTGGAGAGTTTATTGCCGCGCCGCATTCAATGCACTTTGTGCCAACGCGGAGCTATGGAATGATCCTGACTCGTTTCGTCCAATCACGCGCATCTACTATGATCTTGTGTTCTGTTCAGGATACAATCGCACTGGGTTGATCAGTGAAGAAGCACTGAATGACTCAAAAAAGCGTACAGATGATCATTGCCTGTCTCCACAGTTCATCGCCAGAATGATTATGGACAATCCAGATGTTTATCTAAAAGATTATGAAAACTTTGAGAATCTGTTCAATCTGGCAAGAACCACAGTATGTGTCACCAAGGATGAAAACAAGCAGTTGAGTATGCTGACAGATAATACTGGGATCGATTACAAAGTTTATGTCCCAACTAATCTAAAGTACAAGCATCTTGGCATTAAATTGTATGAAAAGGTTGGACAACAATACAGTAATGCTGTAGAATATGACGGTGATGTTGGGGATATTGCTCCTCAAGATTTGCTAAACTATGAAAAACAATTCTTAATCAAATGAGGTATCTATTAGTCGGTCTTGTAGCCACTGTTTTGTGGGAATTTGGCCACCCCTTTATCCCTGGTCTTGTCGTAGACCACGAACATACACATCAATCTGAGTGCAAGCAATGATTTCTACAACTAATAGTCCATACTACAGTGGGGTTGAAAGTTCTCCATACCGATTCAATAACCTTTCTTTTGAAGAGCAACGTAAGGGTCGTCTAGCTGAATCCATCGATGAGTATCTCAATGAAGGTAGAGCGAATGGTGACGTAGAAAGTATTGATGTATTCTATCAGGATCTTCGTGATTGTATTCAAGATCTGATCGATTATCACGGCAAAAGAAAGGATCATGCCGTCGCGGCACTGGAGGCAGTTCTAGGTCATAGGCCAATTGCCGAACTGGGTGATGAGTTCCCCAGACCGCAAGGCAATCGTCTATAATAATCAAGTAACCAAAGGACACAATGCAGAACAAGCACATCGAACACATTGAAGATTCTATTCTGACTGGTGATCTGTCTGCTATTGACCTTATCTACGATCCTACTCACATTTCTGTGAAGATGGATGGTTCTCCTGCAATTGTATGGGGAACTGACCCTGCAACTGATACTTTCTTTGTTGGCACCAAAGCTGTGTTCAACAAGAAAAAGATTCGTGTTGCTCACTCTCATGATGAGATTGATCAATTCTATGATGATGAAGTGGCAGAGATTCTTCATGCTTGCCTCAAGTATCTCCCACGCACTGATCAAGTCTATCAAGGTGATTTCATTGGTTGGGGTAATGGCACCAAGTTCGGTCAAAATACTATCACATATGTTTTCAATGAGTTTGTAACTCAAAAGATCATCATTGCTCCTCATACTTTCTATTTTGACATGGATGAGCAAAATGATCTTAGAGAGATGACTGCATTCCCATTGTTACAACTCTTTGATGATAGTTCAAAGGTCAAGTGGGTGCAGCCTTGTGTTGATCGTATCAAACCAGAGGGTGTTTCTGCACCTAACATCAACAGAGATGTTGTCAATTTTCTTGATGAGAAGACTGCAAAGGTCTGCAAACAGATCATCAATGCATTCATCAGGGAAGGCAAAGAGATCAACGATGCATTACTTACTGAGATCTTTGGTTGTAAGTATCTTGCCAATCTGTATATGATGGTGATTGAAATGAAGGAGGATCTGATTGATTCTTTGATCATCAGTGACGCTCCAAGATCGTATATCAATGGTCTTCAAATCAAGCAGGAGGGTTTCATTATCTCAGATGAGTATGGTGACATGATCAAACTTGTAGACCGTGAGATCTTCAGTGCTGCCAATTTCAATCAACACAAGCGGTGGGCAAACTAATAAACTAGCCTGGCTGCCACCAGAAGCGCCTGTAAGGTGCTATACTAGTCCTATCCAATGAATCCCCTTGTTATGATCAACACAAACATTCAAGATACCACTGACCCTAAAGATTGGGAAGACTTTTGGAATGGTGATGAAGAATCAATTCTCCAAGAGTTAATGCAACCCAATTACAATTTACAGTATGTGAAAAACATACTTGATAGTGAAAAGAATGATTGAACTTCCAATTGATTTCCCACATGAACCACCAACAGGCTACCGATATGAAACGGTACAGTTTAAAAGTAATGTTGTTGCAATCTGGACTGTATGTAATCCTGGGTTTGTTTACAATGATGGTAATGACATTCGTTGTATCTGGGGATTCTACAATACCAAGAAGCGACAATACCATTCACCAATCAACTGTAAGAAAGTAGGATCCGTAGTTGATGTTAAGGACACACGTCCATATTCATCAATGCAGATTCAATATCAAGGATTAGAGGCATTCTTTGTATAAACAGTTTTTTCCATATTGGGAACGGAAGGTATGACCAATCACACCCAACAGACAAAAATATGGAAAAAACAGGTCTTTAGTCCTGTGGTGGTAAGGGTTCTCAAGGTAGATCCGCAACAAGGTGATAGTATACCACCAATTTAATCAAACCAGTTGGCGAACTGGCTAAAACCCCTTGCCAAACGCCCCAAAGTCTGCAATAATATAAGAGTCAAAGGAATTCAACCCATGCGAGACTTCATTTGTGCATACTTCGGTAAGGGTTCTGACGGTAAAGACTGGACGATCACTGCAAGAGGTTTTGCCAATAGTCAAGAAGCAGAAAAGCATGGTCTTTTCATGATGCCAACACCAGGATGTTTTGGTTTTGCTGTGATTGCAGAAAACGATCTTCAAGAAGGTTGGCAATTACGACTTGAGCGTAGTATGTTATCACCAAAGAATCGAGTGATTCAAGATCATCTTAATAATTACAAAATCACCACTCAATCATGAAAGTACCATCACACGAAGAACTACTGCATCTTAAAATTCAAGCTGCAATGAGAGAAAACTCTTTTCAAGATACTGATCTTAAATATCTTGGTGAACGTGCTGGTCATCATTGGTATTTGATTGATGGTCAGCATAGAGTATCGACTGATGAAATTGAAGGGTTTGAAAATGTCAATGAAGATTGATACGATTGGTAGAATTGTAGGATCATTTCTTGTGGTCTCTGCATATTTCATTATCCTACATGTGAATCTATCATTAGGTGTGATTATGCAGTTCATTGGTGATGCAATCTCAGTGCCATTCTTTATCAGAACAAAGTCATGGGATGTAGTCATTATGCTTACATTCCTACTCATCATCTCATCTACTAAACTGCTACCTCTACAATGAAGTTTACACAATACTTTCTTTCTGGTATTTTCATCACCGTTGGTCTGACTTGTTATTTGTTAGCAATCGCAGAACGTGATACCAAAATCAACATTCAAGGAACATCAAGTGAATTATACTAAAGAACAACTCATTGAGGCACTTGTCCGTGAGTGGGAGTATCTTTGTCATGATGATTATGATCCTGATGATGATACTCCAGAAGAATACAGACTTAAACTTGAATGCTATTCATTAGATGAACTCATTGAAGAAACATCTACTAATGAATATTATACGTTAGATGAATTCATTCAAAACTGGAACTAATCCAATTACCTCAAACTAATCATGTTTAAATTATTTGTCATAGCAGCACTTGGTCTCATGTTGTCAACTCATCTCCCAGCTAGACGTATTGTTGCTGATCAACTAACTACACTATCTGATGTGATAAGACCCGATGATGGAAGACTCTGATACAGTTGATTGGAAAACACAATTACGTTCATTAGTACAAACTTCAAATGATATTATTAGAAACGTAGATAAGGCAATTTTAATTAAAGGTGATGTTAAATTACATCGCCAGAAGATATGTGATTCGTGTGAATTTTATATACAAAAACAGGATAAATGTAAGAAGTGTGGATGTATCATGAAAGTTAAAACTAAGTTATATTCCGCAAGATGTCCAGTAGGTAAATGGTAGATGAAAGATACTAAGGAACAATACCATCAAAGACCTTGCAAATACTGTGGTTGTCTTCCTCCTAAACATCATTGGAGACCATATATGTGGATGCACAAACATGAACAGAATTGTCCTGAAAGATTAAAAAGTGTTTAATTTTATGTATTAAATAAAAGGCTAAAAAAACATATGTGAAAGCATTGTCTTTATTGAGAATAATTCTCTGGATACTACCCAATAATACCTTATAGAAACTTACATAAAAACCCACATAGAAACCTTCTGATCTTATGTTGGCTTGGCGAGCATAACATGGATCGATCGCTATGTCAACCCCCAGGGTCATCAGAATTTCCTCAGTAGGATCTCGACTAGATATGCAACACTTATCATAAATCTCGACTAGACACGCATATATACTGCTATAATCATCACATACATCTCGACTAGATTCACATGAACCAGGAATACGATCTAGAATTCATCATGGAATCATATTATGAAGATCTCGACGAGAATGACACATGTGCATATGATCTCGACGAGGATTACGCACACAACACATATGATCTCGTAGAGCTTGCATATAAGCATTATGCATGATATACTAGTACGAGATACACACACCCACACATGGCACACGTAATGTCTGTAACACAGAAGCTTCGCGTACAGGTAACACTAGACATGTATGTGTATGATGACTTAGAGTTGCCAAAAAATGATGATGAGTGGGCAAAGCTGTTGGGATTAGAAGGAGATGAAGCTTTGTCTTCAAGTGTAAGTAATATGCAAGAAAATATGTTCTAATTGATATCAAGTCAATTGTCAAGGGCCCCTGTGCCAGTTCGTGAAGTGCCACAGTATCCCTTGAAATCGGATCCCGTTCGTGTAGTATATACATGTTCGGGATTTTTTCCTGAATATTGTTAACAACTCATTCGTCACTAAGTAACAATCAATGACTGTCACTCAAGAAACATTTAATGCATACATTCAGATTCTGGATGAGAACACCGAAAGCCAGGTAGATGTTCTTAACGTGTTAAATGACATTGTTCGTGGTGATTGGGACAATTCAGTTAATTATACTTTAGAGAACAATTCTGATCCAATGGATGACTTTAACTATAGAGGCAGTAAGTATCATTATTGAATGTGACGGTCGGCAAGGTGTCACAAGCCCCCTTGCTTTCTCCTCTCAGATCTGCAACAATACGTTCAAGACAAAAAACTCACTTTTCTAAATGCAACTCTCAAACTCAATCTGCACCGTTGACTTCTTCCCTGAGGCATTCATCGCTGAGTCCGATGAGGTCAAAGGCATGAAAGTTGTCGTCAAACGTTTCAACAAGCGTGTCACATTCAACAATGGCATTAAATCTTACAGCACTGTGTCTATGTTGACAGCACAGAACGAGTGGGAGACACGTATTGCTAACGGTGCTACAGTTACTGACTACAACGTTGAGAAAATGCCACGCTCTGAGTATGCTCCCATGGCATGTGTAGGTTGATTCGTAACACTAACTCACTCGTCACTAACTAACATCATCATGCGGCTTGGATTAGCTTTAATTGTTCTTTTATTTGGTATTAAACTGGGTTTAGATTTGGCAGACTCTCCCCTGAGAGATAGGATCCAACAGAGGAACGAAACGATCCAACGCCAGATCGATGCCATGTGACAGTTGGGTAAACTGTCCACTATCGCTTGCAATCGGGTCCAATCCCTGCCATATTGGCCACATACCAAACAAACCAAACAAATGACAGCATCCACCACCACATACAACGGCTGGGCAAACTACGAGACCTGGAACGCTTCCCTGTGGATCGGTAACGATGAGTTTCTCTACAACACAGCGAAAGCATGTGTGACCTACGCTGAGGGTGAGACCCCATGGACTAAGTTCGTCCGATGCATGACAGACGGCCAGATCGGTAGTTTCCTTGGTGAGACTGGCGATGGCGTCAAGTGGAACAATCCAGCGATTGACGCCGATGAGATGAATGAGATGATGGCCGAACTGTAAGGGGCCATCCCCCATCCTATCACCAAACAAACCAATTCAAACCATGATCCTGAAAGTTTCCCGTTTCTCACGTCGCAACAAGGTAGAGCCATGGGTGTCCTTTGTATCCTTCCCACAAGGAACCTCACGCCAACTAGCCACAAGACTCTTAGGAAACAAGGCGAACGGCATCAGCATCAAACGGGCAACGATCGAACAGGTTGAGCTAGCAGACGTGCCAACGACCAAACGACTCAAGACGTACAGCATGGAGCAGGGCAAGGTCCTGAAACCAATTGGATAAGTG
>Ga0181373_1000277_pt1 | contig 12098 bp, 13 predicted proteins | sample LowvirmetaG_3_FD_130159 | JGI IMG/M metagenome (GOLD analysis project Ga0181373, IMG submission 130159) | Marine viral communities from the Subarctic Pacific Ocean - Lowphox_09 viral metaG | ecosystem: Environmental > Aquatic > Marine > Oceanic | place: Subarctic Pacific Ocean | collected... | reverse complement strand
TAGTTTGTAGTTATATTATTTATAATTTACATAGAAAACTTGTAATAGCTGAAACAGTAACATCTTCTTACTTTAATTACCTAGATAGGGTATCCAAAGTATTAGATTTTGTTAATAGTAAAGTGGAAGAATTAGATAATACTGATTCTTTTAAGTCTGATGATGAAATAGGTTTCTTTTTTAACGAAATAAAAAAGCTTAATAGCTTATTATCAGATTTTACTATAACAAAATAATGGGAAGAAAAAAATCAAACAAAAATTACTTTACCTTAGAAACAGAAGCTAGAATTATTGAGTATAATAATACTAAAGATGATGAATTAAGAAGTAAAATTTATAAAGAACATATTCATTATCCATTTTTTAAACTTACTCAGAATATTATACATAGATACAAGTTTTACAATACTGAAGTAGATAATATAGAGCATCTACAGCATGAGGTAATTACATTTTTATTATCTAAAATTCACTTATTTGATGAATCAAAAGGTAGTAAAGCATATTCTTATTTTGGTACAATTACTAAGAATTATTTAATACAATATAATCGAAAAAATTATAATAAAAAAATCTCTCATATAGATACAACTATTTTAAACTCTAATAAAGATCACTCATATAATATGGATGATGAGCAGTTGGATTTATATGACTATATGGATGCATATACAGATTTTTGTTCCGATAATTTATACAAGTTATTTGAAGATGAATATCAAATAAGAATAGCGGATGCAGTACTAGAAATATTTAGGAAAAGGGGCTATATTCAAAACTTTAATAAAAAAGCATTGTACATTTTTGTAAAAGAAATAATTGATGTACCTACTACTCACATAACTCCAGTTGTACGAGTGTTAAAAACGGTATTTTATTCCGGATTAGAAAGATATTTATCATCTAAAGAGATAGCATTTGAAATTCAAAATTCATAATTTTTCTATTTATTAGAAAAGATATGAGTGAATTTGATAAAATAGTCTTCAAAAAAAAGAAGTTCTCTGATATTCTATCTGAAATTTACGATAATCAGAAGCAAAAACAACAACAAATATCTATTTTAATTAGTGAATTAAAACCACTTATACAAGATATAGGAGATGCAACATTAATAGTACCTCTAATTAAAGAGTATTTAGATTTAGGTATAAAAAATGATGAGCAATTAATTAAAGTTGCTACTATTATTCAGAGAATGGTAAAATCAAGTGAAAATAATGGTACTGGTGAGTTAATATCGGAAGAAGAGAAAGCTCAACTTATGAAAGAGATTAATAAGTTAAAAGATAATTAATCTATGGCTTTAAGAGGTAATACAAAGAGATTTAATAATTTTGAAGCAAAGAACGATTTCTTTACTGCGAGAGTTAAAGATGTATGCATAAATGAAAGATCTCCTCTTTTTAAGCAAAGTCAAGAGTGGAATTCTATAGGATTAATAGAATGTGAGCTATTAAATGATGATGGTAGATTAACAGTTTTAAAAGCTAAGCCTTATTTTCCTTTTTTAAGATATTATCCACTAGTTGGTGAGCTTGTTTATCTATTACTATTACCTGCTTATAACGCTGAGAATATTAAAGAAAACTCCTTTAGCTACTACTATCTACCAACTCTCAATATCTGGAATAATTCACACTATAATGGATCACCTAACCAAGATACTTATAATCCAAAACCAGATTCAGCTAATGTTACATATAATGAAGCATTTTTAGGATTAGAAAAAATAACTAACAATACAACAGAAGTACAAAAACCTTTTAATCCTAACCCATCTAATAATGATTCTTTTCTAGAAAAAGATAATTTAAGACCACTCTACTATTTTCCTGGAGATTTAATAATAGAAGGAAGATTTGGTAATTCAATTAGATTAGGAAATACATCTAAATTAGCTACATCAAATAAAGGTCCATTAAATAACTGGTCAAGTGCTGGAAGCAATAGTGATCCTATAACAATTATAAACAATGGTCAACGAGAATTAACTGATGATCCTTGGGTGCCTTATTCAGAAGATGTAGAAAGAGATGTAAGTAGTATTTACTTAACATCAACACAAAAACTACCAGTAAAAACCGCTAATCCTATTTTATTTAGCACCGATACTAGACCAGCATTCGTTAATACATACTCAAGTCCACAGATTTTATTAAACTCCAATAGATTAGTTTTAAATGCTAAAACTGAAAGTGTAATAATAACAGGAAAAGAAACCATAAATTTAAGCTCAAAACAAATAGGTATTAGAGGAGAGCAACAAGTAGTGGTAAATAGTGGTAATATACTACTAGGAAATAGAGCAGCTCAACAGCCTTTACTAAAAGGTACTATTACAGTGGAATTATTGAAAGATTTATTAGTTGGCTTAAAATCGGCATTTACTCAACTACAAGATTCAAATAACTGGCCTGGTGGAAAGGATGCTCCTAATATACCTGCTATCAATGCTGCTGTAGATATGGTAGCACAAATACAAGAAATAGAAAACTATTACTTAGGTGAGAATCCTTTGATATTGTCTAAAACTACAAAAACAGTATAATGGCAATTCAAACAAAAACATACACACTTTCTCAACAAGTTACCAATACTGCATGGCCACACGCAACAGATGTAGTTGTAAACAGTATAGACTCAGCTATTACTATGTTAGGGAATGCAAAATACGCTGCCGACTATATTAATTATTTTCAAGGAGGAGGAAAACATCCTGTATTTAAAGAAGACGCTGCATTTCAAGCTAAAACACAAGAGTGGGATGAGAAGTATGATTTACTAACTCCTGGTATGTTTGGTACGTATTCTGATAGAAAAAGGGATGAACTAGCAAGATATTATCTGTATACTAATCTAGCATATGGTTATTTAACATATCAAAAATATTTTGATAATAATTTTAGAAAAAGATTTGATAGACCAAATTTTACACTATCTTATAACTATTTTGATTCAATAAGAAAATCAATAGGTGATAAAGGAATAAATTTAGGAGCAGCTATTAGTAATGATAGATACGGAGGTTCAGTTAAGGACGATTCGTCTGCATTTACATGGAAACAAGCAGGTAAAATAGACTTATATAATAACCTAATTAAAACTAAACTAGGAAATCAACCTATTATTAGTGTAGAGGATTTTAAAAAAGATCTTGATACTGCAATACAAGGTTTTAAGGACTTAAAAGTATTATTTAAAAAACCTCAATATGGTATTAGTAGATTATGGTTAGCAAAAAGCAATTCATATGGACCGTATAGTACGTTTAGTACTGTTTTAGTAAAAACTGAAGACGATGCTAAAAAATTACTAGGACTTACTCCTAAAGATAATCCTAATGAAGCTGAAATTTTAAATGCTCGAACTGAAGCAAGAAAATCAAATATAAACCTAACTTACGCAAGTACAAAATCAGTTATTACAGGTATTGCTAAAAATGGAACTCCACTAGCTATAACTTTTTTACCTAACGATGTTCCTGATAACAATAAAGAAATATATAATAATTTATATTATCCTACAAAGACTAACACAATTTTAACATCTCAGGATGCTACTGATATAGAAATGATAGATACTATATCTAAACGAGCAGTAAGATCTACAAATGAAGTTGGTTTTGGATGCTTTCCAACTGGTACCGATGAAGCTATAATTGGATCAGTAGTAGGAGTAGCAGTACCAAATCAAGCTGAACAATTACAGGCAAATAAATTACAACAAACTCCACCAGAAAAAGAAATAGTAGATAAAGAAGCTATACTAGAACAAACGGAATTATTTTTAGCGCAACAAAATGCTGGTTTAAATAGTACACAAATACAAGGTATAGTAGTTGATGGGCAGCAGTTAGAAAATAATGATGAAGTTGTAGGTGTTGGTATTTGTTTTTTAAAAGAAGTAATTAGTGGTGTTACTCAATCAATAACTTACTCATCATCTATTGATGGAAAAATAAATATACCAGAATTTGGAAGAGAAAGTGTTTTAAGAGTTATTCCACCTCCACCATTCCAACAAAAAGATTTTGGTCCTAATGAAGGAGTAGATAATACAATAGATTTTGTATATGAAGTATTTGTAGAACAAAATGTAGTAAATACATCAGGTGGTCAAAAACTTCAAGAAGAAGAAATCGAACTTGAAATTCAAGAAGAAGAAGAATTAGAGCCGAGACTTGTTGGTGGTACAGTAATTAATGCTATTACATCTGAACCTATAGCTGGAATAGATATTACATATGGAATTGGAAAGAGAAAAGTAACATCAATAACAAATGATTCAGGAGAATTTACAATTAAAATATCTGAGCCTAGAATAAACCAACTAGGTGGAAGATTAGATAAAATATCTGAACAAATAAAAAGTGCACAAGAGAGAACACTCGATCCACAAAAAACATTTTTTGCAGGTCAGCAATTAGTAAATGAGGGTATAGATAAATTAGGATCAACAGGTACTGAACAATTAGAAAATTATGCAAAACAACTTCAAGATAATGATGCAGCAATTTCTCAATTCTCTAATAATATAATAACTGGTAATATTGGACTTATAGGAGGAACCGATACACCAGGAGTAATTTCTGATACTGGAGCTTTTCAAATGGGCAATGATGGTAAAAATTTTTTAAATCAAGGAGTTCAAGCTTTTAATAATACTGGCGGATCAACAGGTTTATATGGTCAGGGAATATTAGAATTAAATAAACTTAGTGCAAAAACAGCTGATGTAACTCAAAAAGCTATTAATAAGTTAACTGATCCATTAAATTCACAAACCTTTCAAGATATTGACCAGTTTAAAAATAAACTTAATGAACTACAAGGGAAACTACCAGGTAGAAAAATAGTAATTAAAGGTACAGGAAAAATATATAAAACAAATGGTCAAACTTCTTTTTCAGATAATCCTACAAAAGAAGTATTAAGTGAAGTTAAATATCGAACCAAGAGAATAACACCTTATGATTCAGATAATAATGTTATTCAAGATTTAGGTATCATAAAAATAAATCCAAGAACTATAGGAATTAGAAATAGTCTTAGAGAAATAAAATATAGGGATCAATTTGGTAGTCCGGAATTAAAATTAGAAAAATATAAATTAAAATTAAGAAGTTTTAATTTATTTCAAGCTTTAAAAAGAGAGGGTTTGAAACAAACAATAAAACGAGAAATATTACCAAATCTTTTTATACAAATTTTAGTACCACTAGGAGTAACCTACTTAGATCCTATATTGCAGAGTGTAAAAACAGATATAAATGAAGTTATAAACGGGAATGATGTAGTATGTCCTAATCAAAGAACATTAAAAAAATTAATTAAGACAGTAAATGTTCTTAATATGGCTTTGACTCGTACATATACAGCAATTAATGCCGCTACTACAGCAATAAAAACAGGGAATACAATTATAAAAGTATTACAAACATCTATTGAAGTATTTCAATTTGTACCATTTATTTATGCAATTGGGACACCTGATACAATAACAAAACTTAATAGTGATAAAATACAAAAAACCAAAAATGATCTTGAGAAAGGTAAAGTTATTAATGAAAATATTTTATTATGGATAATGGATATTTCATCTATATTATCTAAAGCAGTAGATGTAGTAAAAGTAGCGCAAGGATTATTAGAAAGATGTTTACAAGAAACAAAACCTGATAGAGCAGAAAATGCTCCTGAATTTGTTATAGATCCTATAGTTGCGGATTTAGAAGAAATAAATAATTTTGTTAGTGAACAAGCAACTACACCTATTACATCAAACTCAATGGAAATTAATGGATTTTCTTTAGAAATAGAAGAAGAATCTATTAATAGTGATCCCTCAATAAAAAGTCAACAAGTAAAAATTACTTTACCAAGAAAACGAGCTATAGCAAAAAATGGAGATGGTATCATTGCAATAAGGGGAGAATATTCTTTTACTGCAGATACAGATATTTTAATAGAAGAATTAAGATTTTATATACAAGTAAACGATTTAAAAGCATTTTAATTTATATTTATATTAATAAGATTTATGAAAAGTACAGCATTTAAAAAAATTATTAAAGAGTGTGTTAGAGAAGTATTTAGAGATGAACTAAAAGATATACTTTTAGAGTCTTTAAAAAATAATAACTCTAAACCAGCTATTACAGAATCAGTAACTATGCCTCAGCCTAGTCTATCATCTAAACCTGATCCAAAATCCTTCGTTGATAAAAGACAGGCATATATGGATGTTATAGGACAAACAGCTATGTCATTCAACTCATCAGATGTAGGAAAATTTAATCCACAAGGAGTAGATCCTGTATCAGGTAATATGCCAGTAGGAGAAGTTTCCTTAGATCAAATTACCAATCTAATTAAATAATAATGCCGTATCGCCTACAACAAATAGATCCTAATGATTTAAATAATCGAAGATACATTGGAGTAGGTATACCATTTAATCAACCGGCAGTTTTTAGACAAACATTTACATCTAAAGATGCAGTTAAATCAAATATTATTAATTTTTTATTAACAGAACAAGGAGATAGATATTTTAATAATTTATTTGGTAGTGGATTAAGAAATTTTTTATTTGAACAATTAACAGTGAGTACAGAGGTTGATGTAAAAACTTATATAATAAATCAAATAAGCGCAGCATTTAATAATATTACTATAGAAGAATTAGATATTGACTTTGATGAGGAAAGTAATCAAATGAATATATCTTTTGATTTTACATATAGTAAATCAGGAGAAACTGATACAATAGAATTAACATTATAGAAATGGCTTACATTAACGTTGATAACAATAATAGTAAAAGAGATATAAAGTATCTTAATAAAGATTTTAATAATTTTAGATCACAATTAATTAATTTTTCTAAAAGATACTTTCCAGACTCTTTTAATGATTTTTCACCTTCCTCCCCTGGAATGATTTTTATAGAGATGGCATCATACGTAGGTGATGTTATGTCTTTTTATCTAGATAATCAAATACAAGAAAACTTTTTACAATATGCAAGACAATCAAATAATATTTTTGAGCTTGCTTATATGTTTGGTTATAAACCAAAAGTTACTGCAGCAGCTACAGTAGAATTAGAATTTTTTCAGCAAGTTCCTGCAATTTATGATGGTACATCCTATTCACCAGATTATAATTATGCGGTTAAAGTTTCACGCAACACAGTAATAACAGAGGCGGCTGCTGCTGGAGCAGTTGATTTTTTACTTTTAGATGATATTGATTTTAGTTTTTCATCTTCATTAGATCCAACTGAAGTAACTGTATATGAGGTAACAGGAACAACTCCTACATATTACCTTTTGAAAAAAACTAGAAGCGCAATATCAGCTACTCTAAATGCTCAATCTTTTGATTTCGACGATCCGGTAGAATTTGATACCCGAACATTAAACGATAATAATATTATAGGAATACTTGATGTATTTGATTCAGATGGTAATCAGTACTATGAAGTAGATTATTTAGGACAAGAAACTATTTTTAAGAAAATTAAAAATACAAACATAAATAATCCTTATTATTCAAATGACGATACCTCTGCTTATATATTAAAAACAGAAAAAGTTCAAAGAAGATTTGCTACTAGATTTTTAGATACTTCAAATTTACAAATTCAATTTGGTGCAGGAAAAGCTGCAGATGATGATGAAGAAATAGTTCCTAATCAAAATAATGTTGGATTAGGTCTACCCTTTGGTCAGTCTAAATTATTTACTGCTTATTCTCCTAAAAACTTTATCTTTACTGATACATATGGCATTGCACCAAGTAATACATCTCTTACAATTAGATATTTAGTAGGTGGAGGAGTTTCAAGTAATGTTGCAGCAAATAGAGTAACTCAATTAAATAAAAATCTAACTCAATTTATATCTCAAAATCTAGACGGTACATTAGCTAATTATGTTTTTAGATCAGTTGCATGTAATAATCCCTCTGCAGCAACTGGTGGTCAAGATGGAGACACACTACAAGAAATTAGACAAAATACAATTGCTAATTATGGAACTCAGTTAAGAAATGTTAATTTAGATGATTATATTGTTAGATCATTATCTATGCCATCTGAGTTTGGTAGTATTAGTAAAGTATATGCAGAAGTCCCTAAAATAAATAATACAACATATGCAGTAGCTCGTCCTACTACTGAAAATTTTAATAATGTAATTAAAACAATAAATTTATTTACATTATCTGCAGATGCTAATAATAATTTAATTAATACATCAACTCTTATAAAAGAAAATTTAAGAACCTATCTTAACGAATATAGAATGCTAGGTGACTCAGTTGAAATAAGAGATGCCTTTATAGTAAATATAGCAGTTGATTTTGATATAGTTGTATTACCTAACTATAATAGTAACTTTGTAATTGCAGCATGTATTGAAAGAATTGTAGAATATTTCAAAATTGATAACTGGCAAATTAATCAACCTATTTTATTAAAAGATCTCTCTATTAATTTAGATAAAATTGATGGAGTACAAATAGTTAATAATATTACTATATCTAATAAATTTGGCGAAGCAATAGGATACTCTAAATATGGATACGATCTACAGGCAGCAACTATTAATGATGTAATTTATCCTTCTTTAGATCCATCAATATTTGAACTTAAGTATCCAAATAATGATATTAGAGGAAGGGTAGTAAACTTCTAAATACCTATTACTTTTAAATTATCAAAAGCTCGTTTAAATCCAAAGATTTGTGCTTTATAATCTGATTGATCGTCTGAATTAAGCTTAGACCACTCGTCTTTTGTATCTATAACTTTATTTATTAATCTTTTCCAATCAGTATCTAGTAATAGAGACTCCGCTTTCTCCTTATATTCTATAGCTTGATCGATATCAAAGAAATCTGCTTCATAATGTAGTAATTCAAAGCAGTGATCGTCATCAATATAGTCTAAAGATATGTCTAAACCGTATTTAGGTCGGATTTCTAGTAGTTTTCTGTATGTTTTATCAATATTCTGTCCAGCAGAAGACTCTTCTCTTAGATATCTTTCTATCTGTTTTTTAGCATATCCATCATAAGCCATGCGTTGAACCAGCATACAATGGTCAGTATATATACCAAAACACTCTAAATCCATTAAAAACCACTCTATTTGACAGGCTTTATGGTATTGTTGGTCTAATCCTATGTTAATTCCGTTAATTTTATAGAATTCCTGCTCTAATTTGTTTAATTCATACCCATCTTTATCAAAATACGCGTTAGAAGTGGTTTGAAACGTGATATAATCAAGTGGTTGAGTGATATAGGGTCTTCTATAGAATGTATTGTCAAAAACTTGTATTTTCATTAAATTTAGTGTTTTTACCTTTGTTTTAAGCGTACATCTAGGTAAGATGGTATAAGACTATCAGAATCCTTAAACTCTTCATTAGAGAAAGGGATAAATTCGTTATTCTGTACTTTTCCTACTAAGGTTGATATAACAGCTCTACCTGTTAATAAGAAAACCATCTCATATACTGTATAATCATCTATCTTTCTCTCTATAATAGATACTTTATCGGCTACCATAGGAAGATAGGTCATATCCTCTACATCAAGATTGTTGATTCTGATATCTGGATTATCCGTAGATTGAAACTCTAGATCGGTTCCGTAATATTGGTTAAATATTTCTACAGGCTCCATATTAATATTGAAATTTAGCTCCTTTACCTTTATATTCATATCCTCCATCAGGATATTCAGCAGCTATTTTTTTATCCGCTTCTTCTCTATCTTTTGCTTTAATGACCATTCTAGTCATTCCAAATTCATTTTTTGGAATAGTGTAGTGAAATAATCTTTTACCTTCATCTATTGTACCAAAAATACGCATATTTTGAGGATTAATTCTAGATGGTAGATCATCCCAATCTAGCTCAATATATTTACCAGCTTCATCAGGATCTTTAACTACAGATAATAGAGCATCCATTCGCTCATCATCATCCATAAATTTCCAATCTAATTTACCAACTTTCTTTTCTTCAGATAAAAGTGGGTTATTTTTTAAATATTTTTTATAGTTAAAGTTTTCCATAATCTTATTATTATAAATATATTTTTTTTATTTTAAAAATGCTACCATTAACTTACCATCATAGGTAACATCACTAACAGGTAATTGCTTTTTAATATACGCTGAATAAAGATTAGCCCGTCTATCATCTCCAAAATCAGATTTAGCAGGAAATACTAACATTTTTTTAATACCTTTTTCCTTATAATCAATATCATTTAGGAATTCTTTAGTAGCTTTTACAATAGTGGCCATAATTCTAAATAATCTACCCTTATTTACAACACGATCAGCTCTATCTTCGTATCCATATTCATCTACAGTAGTAAAGTCAACCTTAAAATATGGTCCTCTTCCTTCTGCATTTGAATGATTTCCATAATATGCTGCAAAACTTACTATGTAATCATCTCCATCTTCTGTTGTAAAGGTAACATCTCTACCTGCTACATTTTTTGAACTTCCTCTAAAGACATTATCATTTACACTATAGGAATACGGATTAGAAGATCCCTCTCCTACTTCAGATATAATTTCTTTTAATATGCTAGTTAGTTTAATCATTTTAATATTGCTATAATTTCATCACCATCATAATTGATACTTTTAATAGGTAAATGCTTCTTTATATATGCCATATAAAGGTTAGCACGTCTATCATCAAATGCACCATCTGTTTTTGATGGTGATACTATTAATTGATCAATATAATTTTCCTTGTAATCAACTAGATCCATGAATTCTTTGGCTATTTGTACAATAGTAGCCATTACTCTGAACAATCGTCCTTTATTTACAACAGTATCTGCATCAGCAAATCCCATACTTCCATCTTTAAGATAAAAGTCTATTGTAAAGTGATTACCTACCTCTTTTGCCCAATAATTATCATCCCAATACGCATTTAACTGTACTTCATACCTATCACCATCTTCTGTTGTGAAGGAAGCAGTATCATATGCTGCATTATCCTGCTGGCCTCTTTGTATACCACGCTCAGAAGTATAGTTGTACGGTTTAGCTGTACCTTCTCCTACTTCGGAGATAATTTCTTTTATAAGAGGTAACAGCTTCATAATTAATCAACGTCAACACCGCGCTCAAGGCCATCAATAATACTTTCTAAGGTAACATCATATCTATTTGAAGAAGTACCAAAATCAAGAGCTCCATATGCTTCCGCTCGAGAATGAGCAGTTGGAAAATACATACTTAGTAATTCATTAGCTTCTTTAGACATATATTTTAGATCCTCAAGCATATCTCTAAGCTTATCTAAAGCATCCGTTCTATCCATACCATCATCTTCCTTAACTTCTTTCTTTTCTTTAACACCTTCTCTAGGCTCTTCTTCAAAAACAACAGCACCACCAAGATCATAAGTATAAACAGCGTATCCAGTATTTGGATCCTCAACAGCAATAGCTTCAGTATCAGGATCGATATCCTTGGTTACTTTCTCAACATCATACTTTTCAAGATCAGCAAGAGTACCAGTAGTAATAACAGTAAACTCTTTATCATCAAATCTAGTAGCCGTATCACCAGCAGCTACATTTCCTAATGGAGTTACTTTTCTAGGTGTAGTATCCGCCTCGTTTAATAAAGGGTTATTATCTAAGTACTTCTTATAATCAAAATTCGTGTCGCTCATTTTTTTATTTATTTGTTATCTATATATATTCCTTTCTACCTAATCTTCCGATTATTTATTGTTTGCTCTCCTTTAAAGCCTTTACAACCCTTATAGTTGCCTCTCTCTTACTAATACCCTCCTTTAAAGCAATGCTATTAATAAGGTCTACTAACTTCTTTTTAGCGGTCTCGTTTACTGGGTTAGAGTGGTTGTTGGTTAAAGATTTAGATTCATAAGTACCGGTTTCAAATTCTTTATCAAGCCTATCATTATCTACATCCCTTAACATTTGTCTAAATATGTAGCTTACCTCACCTAAAGCATTACCTGCTTTAGCGGCTTTAGATGATAATGGATTACCACCATGATATTGAAGATCTTTTAATATT
>Ga0181373_1000274_pt1 | contig 12227 bp, 10 predicted proteins | sample LowvirmetaG_3_FD_130159 | JGI IMG/M metagenome (GOLD analysis project Ga0181373, IMG submission 130159) | Marine viral communities from the Subarctic Pacific Ocean - Lowphox_09 viral metaG | ecosystem: Environmental > Aquatic > Marine > Oceanic | place: Subarctic Pacific Ocean | collected... | reverse complement strand
TGCTGAATAAAGAATATCAAATAAGCTTAGTCACCACTTCTAATGCGTATGAGATCACGGCGAAGGATACAAGCGGCGCTACTGTTACTGCCAGTGCCAGTGACTCTGGAAACGGTGGCGGCAGTACAGTTGGCACTTATCAAATAAACACCGGACTAGACACTTATGTCGTAGCCACGGGCTGGGGCGTCGGCACCTGGGGAGCGGGTGGTTGGGGTTCTGCATCACCGATCTCCAATGTCAATCAGCTGCGGATTTGGACGCACGATAATTACGGCGAGAATCTGATTATCAATGTTAGAGGCGGCGGGATTTATAGATGGCTGGAAAGCGGAGGGGTCAACACCGCTGCTGCAGAGCTCTCTGGGATCACGGGTGCAAACAAGGTTCCGACCAAAGCATTGCAGGTGATCACATCCGAAACTGACAGACATTTGATCGTGCTAGGGGCTGACCCATTATCTGGCGGTAACCGCACGGGATCGATAGATCCGATGCTTATTGCATTCAGTGACCAAGAAAACGAATTAGAGTTTGAGCCGCTCAACACAAATAGTGCCGGCTCTCTGCGAATATCAAGCGGTAGCTTTATTGTCGGCGGAATCAAGAGCCGTCAAGAAGTGCTCATCTGGACAGACACCAGCCTGTACAGCATGCAGTTTATCGGCCCACCACTTACGTTTGCTGTGAATCTGGTAAACGAAGGGGCCGGGCTAATTGGACCTAAAGCTGCCGTTGCTGCGCCGAATGGCGTGTTCTTCGCCAGCAAAACCGGCTTCTACACATACACCGGAGCGGTGCAAAAGCTGCCTTGCACTGTGCAAGAGTATGTTTTCAATGACATCAATCTCGGCCAGGCATTCAAGTGCCACATGGGTCTCAATTCAGAATACGGCGAGATGTGGTTTTTTTATCCTAGCCTAGCAGATGGAACCGGAGAGATTAGCCGCTATGTCATTTACAATTATGAAGAGAATCATTGGAGCATTGGCTCATTAGTTCGCTACGCCTGGTTAGACGCTGGGATTGATGACACGCCTTTTGCAGCAGCGACCTCTAGCTCTAGTCAATGCATCTTTCAGCATGAAAGCGGATATGACGATAACGCAGACAAAATGTCAGGGGTATTCGTTGAGTCTGCTGACATTGACATAGGCAGCGGAGAAAATTTTAGTTTTATCAAAGAGGTAGTGCCCGATATTAAGTTTGTGGTTGATACAGGAATCAGCAATAACCCTGCAATCAACTTGGCGTTGAAGCGCCGAAACTTCCCCGGCGATTCGTTGATCACCGACAGTACAACCCAGTTGCTTAGCACCACTACTTTTAAGAGTCTACGCAGCAGAGCAAGGCAAGTGGTGCTTAGGTTTGAGTCGGATGATGATCTGTCAGACACTGATGCAAAAGGATATAAGTGGCGACTCGGTAGCACACGCCTAGAAATACAGCCCAGCGGGAGACGATAATGAGTGTGCTGCTTCCTACCCGCCTGCCGCTTGCTCAAGGCGCGGATCAGGGGGTTTCAGCAGATACTTTCAATCGGCTGGTTCGCATCCTTGAAATCAACCTTGGCGGGGTAGATTTCAGCATTTCACCACACTTCAATAGTACTGAGATTGCGGAACTCCAATTTGCAACTGGAGCGATTATCTTCAATACTACAACCCAAGTGCATCAGGCGTTTGATGGCACGACGTTTAGAAATTTGTATGAGCATCAGACCCACCCGTCTGGTGTTTCGGCTACCTTGTCGGCAGGGACAGTAACGGTGACTACATGAATACACTTTTACAAGAAAAAATCGCGGCCCTCGGTGGAAACGCTATGCCCATGATGATGGCGGAGGGCGGTGAGGTAGATACCGACTTTGTAGACGTGCAAGACCCTAAAATTGCTGCTGATCTATTGGTAGCACAAACAGAAGCCTCTCCTCCCCCAGATCAGGCTTTACAGCAAACGATTCTCAGCCTTATGGAAGCTAGAGACACCGCTGAAGATCCGACAGAAGCTAGAGTTGCAGAGGGATTGGCAGAGGCCGCAGAAGTTGGAACCCAGGCGCCGCTTGGCGACATGGCGATTGAGTTAGCGCAGGCTGGTCGAGGCGAGGATGTGCTTTTAGCTCACTTGACACCCGGCGAGGTGGTGTTGCCGCCACAAATGATGGCTGATCCACAGTTTGAAAACGCTGTCGAAAAACGATTTCTTGAGCTGGATCTAGATCCAGAGGCTTATATTGCCGGATCCGGCATTGCAAGCTTGAACCCGATTACCGGACTTGAAGAGTTTGGTTTTTTTAAAAAGACATGGAAGAGCATAAAAAAGGTCGGCAAGAAAGTCATTAAGCCGGTTGCTAACGTAGCACAGTTTATTCCTGGCCCGTGGCAGGCTCCTGCCGCCATGATTTCTAAAGGCTATGCAGTTTATGACGCTGCTAAGGCTGGCAATCCTATGGCAGCTTTACTCGCTGCTACCGCGCCGATGCCGCAAGGCGGTGGCAGTTTCAGCCAGAGTTTAAGTAATTTTCTCAGCGATCCGGCTGGAGCCATTTCTAAAGGAATTGGGAGTATTGGCGAATACATCATGCCCGGCAAAGACGGTGTTGGCCTGATAGACAACTTGGGCCAGACGATATTCGGCAGTGATCCTGGCGACATTCTGTATAAGGCAGGACAAAACAATCCGGCCATTCAAGAGCAAATCAGATTAGCAGGGCAGGCAGGCTTTACGCCAGAACAGATTTTGGCTGACTTACAAAAAAACGGCATGATCAGTCCTTATGCCGGCGCAGGGGTTGTGGGATCAATTGGTGAGTTCTTTATGCCGGGAGTTGATGACAAAGGACTTTACACAAATGTCACAGACTTTTTTGGCAACGTCTTGCAACCTGGACAGCAACCTGGACAGCAACCTGGACAGCAACAAATGGGCGGCGGTAATCCGTTAGCCGGATTGTTAGGGGGCGGCGGTGCTGGCGGCTTCCCAGGCGGTACGTTGGGCGCCCTAGGGGTAGCTGGGCTACTTGGAAAGTTAGCTTACGATGAAGCCAAAGACAGAAAAGGCGTCCCACTTACTCCGCTGACTCAAATGAATGCTGCAGGTCGTTATAACATCGAAGCAGAAATTGCTCGCAGAATGGGCCAGCAGGCTCCAAATCCCGTCGAATTTGGATTATTGCCGCAGGGTACAATGCCGCAGCTAATGGGCGGCAGGACATCTCCACCGCCAATACAAGCCGCGATGGGAGGTCCGATCAGAGGCTACAAAGACGGCGGCGATATTGACGGCAGTCTATTTATGAGAATGACGGGTGACATTGATGGCATGGGCTCGGAAATTAGCGATGACATCCCAGCAATGCTCAGCGATGGCGAGTTTGTGATGACCGGCCGCGCCGTTCGTGGGGCTGGTGCTTTTGATATGAAAAACGACGATGGCATTGTCACGTTGAAGCCTGCCAAAAAAGAAGATCGCGAAAGAGGCACAGATCTCATGTATAAGATGATGGATCTGTTTGCTGAATTTGCTGACGCACCGCAGGCGCGGAGGGCATAACATGTCTAATGGTTTTCCGACACCTGGCACAGGCGATTTCACTACCGGCCCCTCTATGGGTGAGTACTATGATGCAGAAGGCAATCCCGGTAGTTACGTTGATCTCGGTTATGGCTCTCAAAGCACTGGTTTTCAGCCTCAAGGAACCGGTGGCGGTCAAGTACAAACCGCAGATCAAATGCCTCAAATGAATATAGGACAAGGCCCAATGCCCTACGTCACTGGCGTGGCTCGATCAGATGTTCAAATGGACCCGGTTATTCAACAACTGTTGTTTGGGTTGGATGGGCAGGGCGGTTTCTTGCCTGGAGCGTTTGAGGCGGCAAACAGAACTTTTTTCGATGAAGAGGGCAGGCCGCTTGTAATTCCACAAGCGATTGCAGGATTTAGTCCAGATCAAGTAGCCGCACAACAACTTGCTCGACAAAGCATAGGTATGCAGGAGCCGTTTCTGCGCGAGGCTGAGCGTCAGCTGCAAGCAGGGCAACGAGATTTACGAGCAGGCATTTCGGATCAGTTAAGATCGCAGCGGCGCGGCTTGGCGACTTTACAGTCGGGGCTGAGCGACGCTTTGCGAACCGGCTCAAGAGCCACTAATCGTTTTGGCACTGATCTTGACGAGCTCAGAAATGTTTCGCTGCGTGGGGAGCAAGATTTAGGACGGCGAGTCGGGCAAGCAACCGATACGTTGCGTGGCGGCACAACGACGTTGGGCAGTGAGCTTGACGAGGCATTACGTCGAGAACAGCAAGCAATTGGCAGCTTTGGCAGCGAATTGGGACAGTCATTAGCGGAAAGAAGATCGGCCATACGCGGGCTTTCTCCCGGGCTTGACAGGTCAGAGATTGCGCTGAGATCAGCTATTGGCGGATTGGATAGGCGTTTGGGATCCTCAGAGGCGACAACTGCTGCTGGCGTTGGCGATCTTGCTAGTCGATTGGGAGAGTCAGAAGCGCGTCTGAGAGCAACCACGGGCGGCTTTGACCCTAGCATGACCGGGCAGTTCTACGACCCCTTCGAGCAGCAGGTCGTACAACAAACTATTGACGATGTTTTTGAGGCCGGTGAGCAGCAGGACATGGCGCAGCGCGCCAGAGATATACAGACGGGCGGTGAGTCAGCCTTCGGCTCAAGAGCTCGCCTAAGCGCCGCTGAGCGACGAGAGGCATTAGGCAGGGGTCTTGCAGACAGATTGGCCTCTATTCGCTCTGGCGGCTTCCAGAGCGCTCAATCGACCGCTCTAGGTGAGTTTGCTCGCCAGCAAGAGGCGCAGCGTGCTGCATCGTCGGGATTGGCAAGCCTTGCTGGGCAGCGCTTCAGCGCAGGAGAAAATTTAGCGGGACGGCTTGGCACGGGTGCTCAGCAGAGATTTACCGCTGGGACCGCGTTAGCCGATCAGCTTGGCAGAAGAGCCTTAACGGAGGGTGCCGCGGGTGAGCGTATGGCAGATGCCCTTGGAGACGCTGCACAGCGCAGACTAGCCGCACAACAGCGTTATAGCGGTCAAATCGCTAACTTAGCTGGACAGAGATTTGCTGGCACTCAAGCGCTATCTTCGCAAGAAATGAGCGCGGCGGAAGCGCAACAAAGAGCCAATTTAGCACGTCAGGCTCAAATGCAGCAGAGCGCATCATCCAGACTTCAAGCACAAAGACAGATGGCGCAGCAGCAAGCACAGCAGGCTCAGACACTAGCTGCCGGATTTGGAACGCTTGGCACAGTGCAAGGCCAGGCTGGTCAAACGTTGCAGGCAGGGCGATCCAGCCTCGCCTCTGGCCTGACAGGACTCGGAGGACAGGCGCAGCAAGCTAGAGCCGCAGATATTGGAATGCTGGGCGCAATGGGTGGTCAGCAACAAACGCTCATGCAAACGCAGTTGGATGCACAAAGAGCAGCGCTTCTGCAAGCGCAGCAGGCACCCTTGGCTCAGTACTCCGCCATGATGCCTTTCGTCAATATGGCGGCGCAGCAGACAGGGCCAAGTACAGTTGGCACAACCTTTGGAGTTGCACCTAATCCGCTACAAGCTGCTATTGGAACCGCTACTGGTGCTTTGGGAGCCTTTGGAAACTATCAAAATCAACAGCAAGCCTTGGCTCAGAATCAACAGTTTTTAAATCAGCAAGCCCAACAAATGGGTGAACAGAGCCAGCAGCCCGCGCAGCAACAGCAGCCCGCGCAGCAACAGCAGCCAGGTTTCCAATACCCCATGTATTTCCCGGGATATACGCCAACGCCTGACATAAATCAGAATCAGCCGTTCCGATTACCAATACCTGGGCAGGTTTACAACGCATGACAACAAACGTGCCGGGCATTGTTAAGGATGATGAAATGAATTTGTTTCAGTCAGTTGACCCGTTCAACCCCATGACAACAACCGCCGACAACACAAGTCAGAGAATTCAGTTTTTGCAGGATTTGGTAAAAAAGCCAACGATGACACAAGCTGACTATGCTGCTCGGTTGAGTGCTGCTCGGCCTGTTTCTCGTGGCCCTAATTTTTACGATCTAATGACAGATATCAGCAGATCAATGGCTGCGGCGCCTGCTGATGCAGGTCCGTTCACCGCTATGGCCGGCGGCTTTAACACCTGGTCAGACCGGATTACTAAAAATAGAGAGGAGCAGGAAAAATACACTCAATCCATTGCTTTGGAAGCTGCAAAGCTATCTTTAGAAGATGAAAGAAAGGCTGACCAAAAGTTGCGCGAGTTTGCAATGGAGGCTTATCTCACTGAGTTAGACGATCCTGACGTTGAGTACATAGCTATTCAATACGATGAAAAAGACGCTGCCGGAAATTTTACGGGAAAAAAAGTACAACGAACATTCAATTCTGTAACCCAAAGAGGCGAAATAGATAAGGTTTTTCGCGAGCAAAATGGTGTGCCGCTTGACGATCTGCCAGACCCAACGGTTGAGGGTGAGGGTGACAGGGGCGCTTGGAAGAGTCTTGAGAAGTCACAAGCAGAATTAGGCGACTTGACCAGACAGATGCGCGCTAAACAAGGCACGATTTTGGAAGCGAAGGCTCTCGCGGCGCAGATACCAGAAGATCAATTTGGCGCCGCCAGTGAAGCTCTTTTGCCTTTTCAAGCTTTGCTTGCTGACATTGCACCCTGGGCTCTACCGAAAGAAACTTTGGATAGCTTGGGTCCACGTCAAGCGATGGCGGCGCTTACCATACAATTTACGCTTGCAAACGTCGCACAGACTAAAGGCGCTATCTCAAACGCAGAAATGGCTTTGTTCAAGGAGGCCGCTCCATATCTTGGTCAAACGTATGAGGGCTTTTTACTTAGCCTTGCTATACAAGAAAAAATTACGGCCAAGGCAATTGCCTACGAGCAAGCATACATGGACGAGTTTCAAAGGTTTTTACAAGAAAAAAGTGAGGGTGGGCGCAGGCCGCAAGGCTTAGATGTCCGAGTCCACATGAGTCAATGGTCCTCTGATTATGAACAAACGGATGCCGCTAAATTTTTGAATGAGCAAGAGAAAAAGGCTATTGACAGAATTACTAATCAACAAAAAGAGCTGGGGATGCTAGGAGAATCTGGAGGCTTAGATTTCGACAATATAGATAATTTTGAGGAGCGAAGAAGACGATATCAAGAGGAGATAAAGGCAAGAGCTGCGCGGCGAGATCAAAAAGACAAGTCAGCTCAGCCCCCTCTTGATTTCAGTCAATATCCTCAACCGATTCAAAACCTTATATCAGAGGTTCTTGCAAATCCTGACTTGAGCCAAGAAGAAAAACAAAAAGAAATACAAGGCATCATTGATGAGGTCAACAGGTAGTGTCTTACAGACGCAGAGCGGCCGCGATTATGCGCGCAAACAGGCAGTCGGACGATCCTACTTACGCTTTCCGAAAAGCCAAGGCATCTTTATTTTTTGATGATGATGCCATGTTGGAATTCTTGGCGGCAGAAAGGTTTCCAAACGATTCTCTAGCGGCGTTACGATACTCCATCGAGGACGGAGAAATATTTTACGAAGACCCTGTGACCAAACAGAAGACAAAAGAGTTTGTGCGGCCGCAGGACGCCTCGCTTTTTGATGAATATTTGTATCCTAATATTGCGCCCGTGGCGACCTTTGGTTTCGATGTAGCTGGAGGCATGGCAGGCGCAACAAAAGGCTTCCAAAAAAGCACACAGCTCGTAAAAAATTTAGGAATAAAGAACCCCTACGTTGCAAGCGCAATCACCCTGGGCGGCACCGCTCTTGGCGGAGGCACTGGCGCTTTTGGTGCCGGGCTGATTCCCCGCGGCGGCAGACTTGCTGCGGCCAATTATTTTTACAATACGCCGCCAGAGGAGCTTGCTGCGGCAGCGCGAGATCTAGGCATATCCACCGCCTTCTCTCTCATACCTTTTGGCGCTGGACCTACATCGCGAGTTGTCAGCAAATTCGGAGGTAGAGAAAAAGCCCTTAGAGATTTATTTGACCTGAAAACTGACGTGCAGGGCGTAATCGATGAGGCACGTAAGCTAGGCATTGATCTCTCCGTTGCAGAGGCAGCAATTGTTCAGAATGGCACCGCAAAACGAGCTGCTGATATTCAGTTTTTTCTGAGCAAGCAGCCTCAGATACAGAAAGTTCACGACTTCTATCAGAACCGCGCAGCCCGGGCCAGAGAAGCGGTGATTTCTTTCGCTGACTCCATGTCAAATGTTGGCAAACAGTTTGGCTCACCCCAAGAGCGGGTCGCTCAGGCCGCTAATAGCGCGATCAAAATGTTGAGTGAAAGGCGCCAGGCGAGAGCCAGTAAAATTTATGACGCCCTCCGCGAAGAAGGTGTGCAAGTTGATTTAAACCCTTTTGTTGCTGAGTTGAGCTCGGTCATCAATGATCCCAAGACGGGCGCAAATGTCAGAAAGCTTTATGAAGACTTCCGCTCTGCTTTGTTTGAGCAGAGGAGAAGTCCCAAGGGAAAGTTTGCTGAAGATTACGACGCCCCTTTGACCGACTTAATGGTGCTTAGCGATCGCAGAAATGATGAGCTTGCGAAGCTGGTCAAAAACGCGAAAGACGATAACCTCGAGCGCATCGCAGCTGATTTGCGGGACTCTCTGACTGATGAGTTAGACAGAGCTAATGAAGCTTATGCTTTTGCGCGACGTGTTTACGATCCGTCTAAGCCCGCGATAGAGGCGATCGAAAGATCTGCAATAGGACGCATGAGCGGATTGTTTGAAAAAGGGGCAGATGACAAGAGGGTAGCGAAAGCATTAAAAGACATTTTTGACCCCAACATATCCCCCCGGTCGATGAGAAATGTCAGGCGGGTGCTAGAGACAGTGGACCCTGACGGCTGGCAGCAAGCCAAAAAGTTTTATATCAATGATCGCCTAGCCCAGGCTACCACTCAGAATTTAGAGGGAGGCATGCCAAGCTTCCAAAGGATTTTTGCGGCGCCCAAAGAAAGAGCCTTACTTGGTGAGATGTTCAGTCCAGAGGAGTTTGATAGCTTTTATCGGATAAACGACTTACTAGGAACTGCCTTCAACGCCGTCAAAAGGGGTGGCTCAGACACCCAGCCTCTTCTGGCTTTAGAAAAAGAGTTGGCTTCCGACAGCACCCCGTTAAAAGGCAAGGCTTTGAGCCTGGCTTTGAGCATAGTCAAGCTCCCCGGCAGAATCTTGTCAGGAACCATAGGCGATGACCTGGCAGCAGGGATCGGGCGAAGACAGCAAGAAGCCTACCTGAACAATTTAGCCGATGTCATGTTTGACCCTGACGGAATGAAAACTCTCGATGAGGTTTTTGATTACTTCAACACCACTGAGTATGGAGTCAAGCAAGCGGCTTCCCGTGGTGCGGCAGAGGCGGTTGAGGCAATGAGTGAGGATAAAGAAAGATTGTATGATCCTACTCAGCGCGTGGAAGAGGAAATAATGAAACCAGATCAAAGCAGTTTAAATATGATCGATCCTTTTGCGCCCTTGCCATCCACAACGATTACCCAGCCGCGCGGTGTTGCGCCCTCCCCACTTTCTCCCACCTTGCTACCCGATGAAGAGGATAGGCTTATTGCGGCTCGGCAGGCAGGGATTGGGGGGTTGCTGGCATAGCTTCCACAGCCTCATCTGCTGATAGTCTGCCAACAATCACGGCGCTTTCTACAGACCACTCCAGCTCATAGCCCATAATGTAATCGCCAACATCCAGCACAAGGTTGCGACTCATCAACCGCATGAGCGCTGCCTGTTGGTGCAACGTCATGCGGCTGAATAGATCAATGATCTCGCCACTCTCTAATACAGGCTGATAAGTTTGCGGGACCGCCTTTCTTTTGTTTTTAAAAAGATTCATCAATCCTCCAGGCTAAGATCTAGCCGATCAAACTCATCTTCAATCAGCATGCGGAGCTGCGTTATCTTTGACCGACGTTGATCGGCACAGATTCTTGCCAGCATCTCGTATGTCACTGGATCTACCGCCAAAGTCTTACGCTGCTCACGATTAGCGATCGGAGCGCTTACTGCATCTTCCATCGCGATCTCCTCTTTGTTAATGTGAGTGTTATAACTGATGGTATAGAAGTGTAACGATATGTACAAGCTCCAAAACTACATGCTTAGCATGCAGAGTCACTGGATGATTCATCAGCCTCTTTACGATGCCGCGCAGGAATCCCTGCCTTTGATTGCCAAATACAGAGCCATGAATGGCACAGAAGATCTAGAGCAACTGCCCGTTAAGCAACACATCAAAAAGATCTTTCCTGACATATACCGCACACCTCTTTTGCGCCGGCAGTATTGCAAAATGCTGTTAGATGAAATCCAAGAGATGAAGGAGATCGGTCTGTTTGAGGCTAACGATGAAGAGGACGTGTTGCGTCAGATCCCTGAGATCGTCCTTCGAGAGAAGGTGCCAGAGCTTTATCGGACCATGTACTTTATTGTGCAGAATGTACTGCAGCCAATCTTCTTCCAACTCTACCAGCGCAACTGTGCAGACATCGCTTCTATACAACTGGCGAACTACAACATCCGCGATAAACAACAGGGTGCCTGGCACCATGATGAGAGCTCAGACATCAGTGTGGTTGTGCCCCTAAACTCTGGTGACTATGACGGCGGTGGCACAGAGTTTCACGGCGCCGGCAAACTGAAGCCACTGCCTACAGGGCACGCGCTCATCTTCCCATCGTTTACCAAACTGCACCGTGGGTTGCCGGTTGCCCGCGGTGACCGCTATCTATTAGTTTTCTGGCTATATGACCGATCTCGACTGCAAGAGCGCACTAAACTATTGTTATCTTAGAATAAAATAAGTGTTGCAAACTGTTGCACAACGACACGGTAACTGTCATACTCATTTTGTGGTTGAGGTTATTTAAATTTTTACAGGGAGCAACATCATGCAATTGAGTAACTTAGTGGTAACCAAAATTGAACAGTTTGAGCATCGCCGCGGTGTAGCGTGGGAAGCAGAAGTATCTCTTGATGGAGAGGTTGTTTTGGTGGCCTCAGATGAAGGTAACGGTGGCTGTGTTGACGTGCGCTTAGAAGGAAGCAAGCGACAAGACCGAAAGTGGTTGCGTCAGCTTGAGGATTTCTGTGACGCGAAAACAGATAGTTTTGAGTCTCTTGGAAGCGCTATCTGTCAGGCTGACAAAGGCGACAATCTTGAAGATTCTTTAGACGCTTGGATGACCGTATGGGCAGAGTATCGCGGTAGCGATTATGGAGTAGACAATGTTTGAAGTAGGCGACCAAGTTAGAAGCACAGTAGATTGCAAAGCTATGGGTGCAGAGTGGCTTGCGGTCATCATAGAAAAGGTGAGTGAGGAATGTTTTATCACCGCTGGAAGATGGTTTCCTTACGCAAAAGATGACCCGCGATACGACGAGTCAGCCATGCTGAACCCCAATACTTGGGCAAACTTCGACCCAACTGACACTACGATGACGGCGATGCAATTACGCGGTACGAGTCTCAAACATGCCGACCAAGACTCTTTGGTGCATATCAGAAGCGAAATTGAAAATGTTGATGGCGCCGACCATGAGGTGTGGCGAGCCTATCAAGTAGAGTTTAAGGATAGGGGTCGTGGTCAGACGTGGGTGCCAGAATTTAGGCACGGCATTTGTGTAGACGAAGTTTATGTGGAAGGCACCGCTTCTTTCAGCAGAGCTGATTGCGAGGACAATCTCAATCGCTGGTAACTCTTAAAAGGAAACAGCCATGAGGTATGGTTCAGTCTGTAGCGGCATTGAGGCCGCTACTTCCGCTTGGCACTCACTTGGTTGGGTGCCTTCTTTTTTTTCAGAAATAGAAGAATTTCCGCGTAGAGTGCTGGAGCATCATTATCCTGATGTTCCGCTTCACGGCGATTTCACGACCATTGGAGCAGATGAATATGGATCAATTGACCTTCTTGTCGGAGGAACCCCCTGCCAATCCTTCAGTGTCGCAGGACTTAGAGGCGGAATGGACGATGAGCGCGGTAACTTGGCGCTCGAATATCTTAAATTGGCTCAGAGAAAAAGGCCCAGATGGCTGGTTTGGGAGAACGTGCCTGGCGTCTTGTCAAGCAACGGAGGACGGGACTTTGGTGCCTTTCTCGGGGGCTTGGTCGAACTCGGGTATGGGTTCGCCTACCGAGTGCTTGACGCTCAATACTTTGGAGTGGCCCAGAGACGCCGCCGTGTGTT
>Ga0181373_1000272_pt1 | contig 12277 bp, 8 predicted proteins | sample LowvirmetaG_3_FD_130159 | JGI IMG/M metagenome (GOLD analysis project Ga0181373, IMG submission 130159) | Marine viral communities from the Subarctic Pacific Ocean - Lowphox_09 viral metaG | ecosystem: Environmental > Aquatic > Marine > Oceanic | place: Subarctic Pacific Ocean | collected 2015-12-05 | reverse complement strand
GAAGCAAACTAAAATAACATGGAAATGGTGTCCCCTTACATTGTTTGGAATGTTCTCATAACTTTGATACTTGCTCCAATCTGGTTTCAGATTAGACAAAACTCTTCAGAGCTTAAAAGACAAGACATACTCATTAATAAAACTCGTGAAGAGATTGCGAAAGAGTATGTTACTAAAGATGAATTAAGAAACGATATGTCAACTTTAATGGATAGAATGGATAAAATCAGTGAAAAGCTTGACAAACTGTTTGAAGTCAAGTAAAATAGGTATATAGGATTTAATAATGTCAAAAAGAAGAAATAGAAAAAGAAGCGGTAAAATAGATAGAGAAGACTATCGTCAAGGTGGTAGGGTTGGATATCGTGAAGGTGATGAAGTAGAAGAACTTAAGCGTAATGCTTTAAGAGCAGAAAGAGTAGACAACCGTAGAGGTCAACAAGAAGCACAACAAATGCCAAATGCTTCTTCAGCACCAACAACTACTACAAAATCAACTGCTCCGCAAACTCAAGTTCAAGATCAACAATTTGGAGAAGCTACACCTGCACCAACACCTGCACCTAAAACTCAAGCACAAATTGAAGAAGAAGCTAGATTAAAGGCAGAAGCAGATAGATTAGAAGCAGAAGAAAATAGATTAGCAGAAGCACGTGCTCAACTTATTAGAGATACGACTGCGGATAGAGAAAGAACTGCTCGTATCCAAGATACTGCTGATACTATTACACAATCTGCACGTGGTGTTGTACCTGAATCTGCAGTTATTCCAGAAGCTCAACAAGTTTCTACAGATATACCAACAACAACTACAACAATGGCAGCACCTACAAAGGTTACTGCTGCACAAGCTGCACAAGTTGCACCAGAGACAGTTACTACAAGTGATGTAACAACTGCACAAACTCCACAAGAAATACAAGCTGCACAAATGAGAGCAACCACTGTAGCTCCGGATGCACAAGTAGAAGCTGCAAAAGGTGTAGTATCTGACCAAGCTATTGCACAAGCTGCAGGGGTTGAACGTATAGACCCAACTCAAGCTGCAACCATTGATATTCCAGAAGGTGCATTAACTGAAAGAGTTGTAGGTACATTAAGTCCTGAAGCTCAATCTACAGCAGTACAAAATGTTGGAAGTTCTTTAGCAAGAGTAACAAGAGCTAAGAAACAATTAGAAAATGCTGGACTAAGTGCTTCAGATATTGAAAAGTTAGGTAATGACCCAGAAGCTTTAGAAGCTAGACTGATGGATTTCAGTGAAGCTCAACGTGGAGTTATTGCTGGATTACCTGAAGATGCATTAGTATCTAATCAGTTAGATAGTTTATTAAAAGGTATTGAAGAAGGTGAGATTCCTACATGGGCTGCTCCGGCTGTAGCTAGTGTTGAAGCTATGTTAGCTCAACGTGGTATGTCAGCATCTACTGTAGGTAGAGATGCCTTGTTCAATGCAATTATAACATCGGCTATGCCACTTGCACAGTCTAATGCACAAGCGATACAAGCTAGTGTAGGACAGCAAAAAGCTATAGAAGCTCAAGAAGCTGAAGCCAATGCTGCAAGAGGACAACAGACAGCACTTGCAAATGCTCAAAATGTTTTTCAAATGAATATGGCTCAGTTTAGTTCTGACCAACAAATAGCATTATCTAATAGTAAGTTTTTACAAACTGTTGGTATTACAAATGCTAGTATGGACCAACAATCTATTATACAAGATGCAGCATTAATGTCTCAGGCTAACTTAGCAGAAGCAGACTTTAATCAGCGTACACAAATACAAAATGCTCAAGCATTCTTACAAATGGATTTAACTAATCTAAGTAATAATCAACAAGCAAATGTATTAAAGTCTCAACAAAATCAACAACGTGTGTTAAGTAATCAATCTGCTCAAAATGCTGCAGCTCAGTTTAATGCTGCTAGTGAAAATCAAACCAATCAGTTTATGACAAATCTTAATGCACAGATGAATCAATATAATGCTTCTCAAATGAATGCCATGAGCCAATTTAATGCTACGCAAGAAAATGCTGCTGCAGCTAGAGATGCACAAAGACAAGCTGATGTAAATAAATTTAATGCTCAGTTAGTTACACAGGTAGATCAATTTAATTCTCAACAAGACTTTGCAAGGAATCAATGGAACGCACAGAACGCTGCTGCTGTTGAAGCTTCTAATGTTCAATGGAGAAGACAAGCTAACACCATTAACACTGCTGCACAAAACCAAATCAATATGCAGAACGCACAGAATGCTTTTGGTTTAACAACACAGTCTCAAGCTTTATTATGGCAAGAACTAAGAGACCAAGCTGATTTTGATTTTAGAGCTTTTGAAAACGAAGAAAATAGAAAGGCTCAAATTATTGCGACTGCGGTTGCAAATGAAGGTAAGTCTGGACAAGTGTACGATGATTACTTAACTACTTTGGTTAGTAGTTTAGGTAATTCTTTTAGTGGTGGATATACTGCACCATCATATGGTTTCGGAGGAGGAAGATAAAATATGGGAAAATTAAGAAAGATAGGTAGAAAATTAAAAAAAGGAATTAAAAAATTATTTAGTTCTCCGTTGGGCGGTATACTTGGAAGTATGGCAATTAACTTTATGTTTCCGGGAATAGGTAACTTTTTCAAAGGAGCTTTTAAAGGTGCAAAGAGTGCTCTCGGTTTCGGAGATGCTGCAGCTCAAGCTGGTCTTGAAGGTGCAAAATTAACTGCTGAAGTCGGGGCTGAAGCTGGAAAGGTAGCAGCAGGAGCAGCAGATAAGTTGGCTCAGTCTACACTTTCAGAAGGAACTAAAAATATTACAGCTAGTACTTTTAACTCTGCAATAGAAAGTGGAGTTACGCCTATAGATAAAGCTATTAATGTAAACAATGTTCTTGCAGAAGGCGTTAGTAGTGGTACAATTAAACCAACTGTTAATAATTCAATTACTCAAACATTATCAGAAACTGCAAACATTGTAGAAAAAGGAGTACCAGATAGTTTGTTTGAAAAAGATTTGTTTGCAGATGCTGGGTCAAATTTAGTTGCAGAACAAGGAGCAACATTTGCACAAGCTGCATCTGACCCTACAAAATTTGCTAGACTCCAAGAAGGTGCTACCTTTGGAGAAAAGATTGGAAGATTTGCAAGTGACCCAATTGGTTTAACTGCGAAAGGAGCTAAAAATTTAGCAAGTTCTGCTGTCGAAGGAGTAACAAGTGGAGAGTTTGTAGGAGATGTAGCAACAGGAGTTACAAGCTCTTTAATTATGCAAGAAGTAATGGGTGAACCAGAGCAACCGTTTGTCAGCAGAGGTGTTCAACCTAGCTCACCAATGGAAATGGCACAAGGTTCTTACATTCAAGACATTGCCCCTTCATATGCTGCAGCCACAAACACAACTCGTGTTCCTTCGTTTCAAGAAATTTCTCAACAAACATTATATGGTACTGGAACTCCGCAATACATGTCACAGTTCTACCAACCACTAGCATCACCAACAGTCGCAGGATAATAATATGGCAGTCACAGAAAAATCAATTGAGTTTTTAGGTAACAGTTTAAATGCTGGAAGACCTATACCCGGACAATCTTTAACAAACAGTCCAGACCAGCCGTATGCATGGGAACAACCACCACAAACGGTAGACACAAAAGATGCAATGGTTGAAGTATTTGAAGCTTTAACAGAACCAGAAGCATTGCGTAATACTCTTATTGCACTAGATAAAGGTGTTGGTGTTATAGATATTGCTTCTATTACATTATACACAGCCTTTATAGAAGGGAAGTTTAATCCGGATGTTATGCTGTTATTAATGGAGCCAACAATGTATATGGTTATGTCTCTTGCAGAAAAAGCAGATATACAATATACATTAGACTCTGCTGATGGCTTTGGTGAGACGGAGTTAAGTGGAGACGAAAAAGTAAAACAATTACAAGGTGCTGTTAGTACATTAGATGATGTAAGAAAAAAAGCAGTCCAAGATGTAAATCCACAATCAGTTCCAGAAGATATTAAAACAATTATAGAAGACAAAGAAATATCACCAAGTTTATTGTCACAAGTAAAAGACGAAACTTCAAATAGTTTATTAGGAAAACAGGATTAATTATGGCAGATAACAAAATGACAAGTCTATTAGGTAAGCCGGGTCAAAGTTTTGGCGAACTAGCAGGAGCTTATTTATCAGGAACAGGTAAGAAAAAAAACAGAGCACGTAATGTTTTGTTAGGTAGTTTATTTTTTAATGCTGCTGAAGCATCCAGACAATCTAGAGTTGCAGACAGATTGAGAAGTCAAGAAATAGAAAACGCTGCTTTAGAAGCTAAACTTGCTTCTCAGTTTCAAACACAAATGGATTTAATAGAACGAGACCAAGAAATAAAATCTAAAACTAAAGGCGTATATTTTAAACCTCAAGCTGAAGAAGCATTTAATGCTGCACTAGAGAGTGGTAAGTTAGAATCTTTGTTTGGTCCTAATGGTGGATTAGAAAATGGTAATGAGTTAAAAAGAAAATGGATGGCTAGTTGGATTGATGAAAATCCATATGCAGATCATCAAGCACAAATGACAAACATTGATGTTAAAACTGCTCCACGAACTTTAGAAGCTTTTTCAGCCGAAGCAAAGGACTATATGTACAAAAGAGGTAAACAGATTGCATCTCCACAAAATGTTAGTTTGGTACATAAAGCTTTAGGTATGGTAGGTATTGGAAAATCTGATGCTGAATATAATAAAGAGGTTGTAGAATCTAAAAAAATATTAGATGATAAACAAGCCAAGATTAATAACTTTTATAAATATGATGTTGGTGAAAATCAAAAATCTAAAGTAATTTTAAATGTAGATCAAGAAACAGTTACAGCTTCTTATATTAAAGAAGAGTTTCAAAAAGCTATAGGAAGTGATGTTCCTGAATTAGAACAACAATTCTTACGAGATGTTCGTGCTGATGGAATGACTATGTCAGATTTAAAAGCTAACTTAACAGAATATGCATTAGACACTCGTTCTAAAGAATTTGAAGCTTTAGAAGAAGATTTGAATTTAAAAGTAGCTCGTTCTTATGGTTATGCTACTTATGAACAATTACAAGATGGAGTTGCTGCTGGAGAAGTAAGTGGTGCTGCGGTTAAAAGACTTCGTAATGAAAATAGACTAGCAAGTTTTGGATTAACAAAAGATAAACAAAGTGCAGCTATTGAAGCAGCAGAAGGATGGGTTGAAGTTCTTGCAGAAGATAATCCAGAAAAACAACAAGAACTAATGAATAATTTTTTTGACCAAATTGAAAAATCTCAGTTTATTTCTACAGATGAAAAAATGCTTAGAGATGCTACTGAATCAATTTTTAAAGTTTCACTTAATACTATTCAAGAAGACATAACTAAATTTAGAAGTGGGTTAGACCCTGCAATGGAAAATATTGTTTTTTCTCAAGACTTTTTAGATACCTCACGCACTAAACTTATTGAAGAATTAAATGAGGGAGGACCTCAAGGTAAACAAATATTAGCAGAACTAGAAGCTGTTAATTTTAATATTGCTTCAGACTTAGATGAAGACTCAGTGGCTTATCGAATTTTATCTAACGCATATGGTAAACAATATTTTGGTTTGAGAAGAAAAACAGCCCAAGCTATGGCAACATCTTTTGAAAATAATGCCACATCATTTTTAAGCACAAAACAATTGTTAGGTCAACCCAAATTTACAGACTCTTTAAAATTACAAGAAGAACTAAAAGAAGACTTTTTAGATACTCTTTAAACTATAAATATTTTTTATGGCAACTCCCTTAGATAATTTTAGGAATGAATATCCTGATGCTTTCACAAGCTATACCGATGATGAGCTTGTACAATATCTGTATGAAAATGATACAGCTTATAAAGATATGGATTATAATGAATTCAAATCTTTAGCAACTGCTCAAGGTGTTACACCTACTAGACCTAAACCCTCACAAATTAAAAAGACTGGATTAGCCAGAGCTGCTCAACTGTATACAACAGAACCTAGAAGAGTTGCAGCAGGTATATCTGAATCTTTAATAGGTGGAACTGCTGAGTTAGTTGAGTTTGCTTCTGAGTTAGCTTTAGGTCGACCATTAGCAAAAGAAACTAAACAGGCTAAACGAGACAACATTAGTAATGTTTTACAGTCTATGTATGGTCAAGATATTTTTACAGAAACAAAAGATGATGACGGTATAAAATATTTAACAGCTAAAAATCAAACAGAAACAACCGCAGGTACTGCAGCAGAAGTAGTTGGTTCAATTGCTGCATCTTTTATTGGTGGTAAAAAAGGTATTATTGAACCCCTAACAAAACGAGTTTTAAAAGACCCTAAAGATATTTCTAAAAAAGCACAAAGCTTTCGTAAGGGTGCTATAAATTTAGGAGCAGCAGAACTTTCTACACAAACTATTTTAACTCCAGAGGAAGCCAGTTTATCTTTAATGCTTGGTGAATATGTTGACGATGATTCATTGTTGGGCAGCGTATTTGAAATGTTAGAAGCCAGTGATGATAAGACAGAGCTTGAACAAAGACTAGGAGTTTTAGTTGAAGGTGGTTTAATTTCTGGTGGTATTGGTCTTGTTTTTAGTGCACCTACAATTATTAGATATTTAAGAGGTGTTAAAGAAAAAGGACCTGAAGCTGTAGGTGCTTTTAAAAATACAGCAAGTAAAAAACGTGAAGAATCTAAACCGTCTCCAACACAAGAACCAAACAAAGACGTTATAAAAGAATTAACATACGCAGACGACACTACATTTACAGGTTTGTTGTTAAATAGAACTAAAAGATTTTGGCAAAATATAACAACAAGTAGAGGTCTGTATACTCCTGAAATGCATACAATTAAAATGAATGCAGATCAAGAAGTGTTAGCATGGACTGCACGAGCAGAAGATTTAAGCAATAAATTAAGTGTAGCTATTAGAGATTTAGCAGACGACTTTAAACCTACTGAAGAAAAGTTAAATACGTTATTTGATAATTATATCAATCAAAAAACAATTAAAAATACAGCTACAGGAACAACAACAATTAATGGTAAAAAAGTAACGACTACCGTAGATAAAAAAGTATCGTTAGAAGATTTACCAGAACAACTAAGACCAGTAGCAGAAGAAATTAGAACTACCATTGATGAGTTGAGTGATATGTTGTTACAAAGCAAAAGTATTCCTGAAACTATGCGAAAAGAAATAATGAGTAACATAGGTAGGTATACTAGAAAAACTTATGACTTGTTTGACAATCCTAATTACAGACCTTCACAAGAAGTATATGATCGTGCTGTTGCATATGTTGCTAAACAGATAAGAAAGAACGAACCATCTGCATATGGTCAGTCTGATAAACAACTTCTTGAACAAGCCAAAGCCCGTATTGATAAGTTTATGGGAGTTGGTATGAAAGATAAAGTATATAAACATTTTAACGAAATGTTAGGTGCAGAAGACGCTAAAAAAATATTTGCTCAAAGACAAAATATTGCCAAGCCTTTACAAGATTTATTTGGTGTAAATAAAGATACCCCAACTTCAGTATTTAGAACTATAGAAAAAATGTCAAGTTTTTATTATCAAACAAAAATGTACGATGATTTTTTACAAGCTGGTAAAGGTAAATATTTCTTTAGAGAAAAGGGTAATTTTTCACAACTTCCGAAAGGAGCTGATAAAAGATTTTTAACTGGTAAAATTAAAGGTCAGCAGTATCACACATTAGATGGTTGGCTAACAACTCCTGAAATTGCAACACTTTTTAAAAGTATTGGAGAGTTGTCTACAGAAACAAATGGAATATTTAGACTGTACTTTGGTTTAAAAGGTAATGCTCAAGCTGCTGCAACAGTTGGAAGTTGGTACACCCACATAAGAAACACAATAGGTGGTGGAATTATTATGGCTAGAAATGGAATGAATCCTTTTTCTAGCGATACTAGAGATGCGTTTACAGTTTTACAAAATAGATTTAAGAACGCTAAAAATCAAGAAGGCGAACTAAATAAAATGTATGAAGAGTTTTTACGTTTAGGTTTAGTTAATCAAAGTGTTCGGGTTGGAGATTTTAAAGCTCTTATAAATGATGCTGTAAAAATTACACCCCAAAATGTAGTCACTAATCAAAAGTGGTATGTACAAGGATTACAGAATGCAAAAACAAAAGCACTGTCACCTTTAAAGTTTGCTGAAAAGTTATATACTGCTGAAGACGACATCTGGAGAATTGCAGGATTTCACAAAGAACTTAAAGTTTTAAAAGAAGCAAACGAGTTAATGCCTGTTAATCAAAAAAAACCTGAAGCATTGCTTAGACAAGAAGCTGCTCAGATTATTCGGAATACCATGCCTACGTATTCGTTAGTTCCTCCTGCAGCTAAAGCACTAAGACAAATGCCTGTTGGTAATTTCTTCTCGTTCCACGCTGAACAGTTTAGAAACATGTATTACTCTACCATTCAAGCACGTAAAGAAATATTTTCTGGTAATGAGGTTCTTGAAGCACGTGGGTATAAAAGACTTGCAGGTGTAACATCAGTAGGAGCAGCCGGAGGTGTTGGCTTAGAAGAAGCAACCAAGTTTGCATATGGTGTTACTACAGAAGAACACGAAGCTGTCAAAGCATTAGCTTTACCAGAATGGGCAAAAGGAAGTAACTTAGCGTATGGTAGAAATCCTATTACAGGTGAACTTTATTATTCTGATTTACAATTTGTAGACCCAACAGCTCCTGTTGTTAATATGATTAGATCAAGTTTAGATGAGCTACTTAATCCAAGCATACCAAATGAAGCATTTGCATCTCGTATGTTGTCTGCTACTTCAGAAGGAGCTATGTCATTTTTAAAACCTTTTGTATCAGAAACTCTTTTAACAGAAGCTTTAGTAGATAGTTTTTCAGCAGCCATAAGAGGAGATGCTTCTGCTGGAAGAAAGATTGATGGATATGAAGTAGATGGTGGTATTGAAAATATGCTACCAATTTTTATGCATATCTTTGAAACTCAAATACCAGCTACTTTAAAACAGCTAGACCCTACAGGAACAATTGGACCAGACAAACTAGGAAATCAAATATACAAACAAATAACTGAAAATAATCCACGAACTCAGTATGGAGATGATTTAAGCATTGGAACAGAGTTAATGGTAAACGCTACAGGATTACGTTTTAATTCTTTAGACAGAGATTCTTTAAAAACTGCATTAGGTTTTAAAATGAAAGAATTAAATCGTGCACATACAACAGCTATAACAAACATTCAAAGCAGTGTAGAGGTTGGTAAATCTTACCAAGATGTATTAGATGCTTACAAAGATCAAAACAATAAATACTATAAAAAATATGTAGCAGGACAAAGAGCTATTGAAGCTGCCAAAACTTTTAAAATTAAAGGTTTTGAAATTGGTGAAGTACTAAACGATAATTTATCTAATTTTGATAAGACAGAAAGATTAATATTAAATAAAACTATTAATTCTTTTCAACCCGTTGACCTTAGTGATAACTTTATAAATCAAGTTCTTAAAACTAACTCTCCAAAGGGTATGTCATTTAAAAAGTTTATCAGAGAGTATAATAAAATTTCTATACAATTTAACATGCTTCCTATTTTGGTTATACCAGAAGAAGAAAGAGTAGGTAAAGCTTCAGGTGGATTGATAGAAGGAAAAGATGATGTTCCTTTTACCAAAGAAGACCCGGCTGATAGAATTAATCCTTTAACAGGAGAACCTTATTCTGAAGATAGAGAGCCTTTTGCAGTTGGTGGCTTTATAAAATCTGTACTAAGTGCGGTTGATGCCAACAAAGTAAAAAAAATAAAAGACATACCAGAAGCTAAACCAGTAGACACTAGACCTGAAGCATACAGGTTATTAGATTTAGATGATGATGCTGTTGACACTTGGAAAAACGACAGAAAAAGAGAAGTAGATTTAAAAGAAGCAGACACTGGTCTACCCCAAAAAAGAAAACAAGTGGATGAAGTATTATACGCTGCAAAAGATTTACAAAATGGTGCAATAGATGTGTTTGAATACAGAGATGTTGTAGAAAAGTTTATGCCTGTTGTACCGTTTGAAAAAGTACCACGTATAACTCCTATAAAAGAAATTGCACAAGCTTTAAAATCTGACCAAGTTAAAAAAGGAATTGTTGGTTTAAATAAAACTTTTAAAGAGGGAGATAATTTGTCTCTTCGTTTAGATATACCAGCATATGATAACTATGATTCTTGGATAGTAACCATACATGATGGTACAAAAAGATCAGGGTCTCCACTTGCATATGCTCAAACAGGATGGATAAAAAATGTAGAGTTTAAAACTGTACCTACTGCTGCTTTTAGTATCGCTACAAAGAAAAGTCCTAAAGGAACTATTGCACGTATGCATGGTAATTGGAAAGAACATACCCCAGAACAAGCACATAAATTTGTAACAGAAAAACTTAAGTCTAAAGAGTGGACACAGGTTGGTATGAACCCCTATAGATACAGTTATTTTTATGATAAAGCAGATCAAATGCCAGTTGTAGCTGCTGATGAAGTTATACAGGTTGGTCCGTTGGTTATTGCTAAGAATGTTACAAAGGCTTCACCAGATGATGAAATGTTTATGGCATTTTCTAAAAAAAATAACAAACGATTTAAGTTCGCAGCCGGTGGTTCAATAGATGCAATACCTGAAGAAGAAATTATTTACAAAATGGTTGACGAAGATGAAGAAGAAAGAGTAGGTTTTCAAGAAGGCGGAGCAATTCAAGAAATATACAAACTAGCCACCGATCAAGATATGTTAAACTTTATTCTTGCTACTGAAGATGCAAAACTTTACAAAGATTATCGAGGTGGTAACCTTGATAAAGTTTACCAAGCACACGAAGGCAGTAAAAGATTTCAAGAACAGCACGGTAGAAAAGATGTTTCTACTTTAGGTGGAGTAACTAACAGTGGAGTTACAAGTGCGACTGTTGCCGAAACTGTGAAGCTTGTGCAAGATAGATTAAAACTTTTAGAAAAAGAATATAATAATTTAGTTCCTGTTCAGGTGAGAAAAGATACACCTCATAATAAACAACAGGCTCTTTTTAGTTTATTGTTTAATAACGGTGCTACAGAAGTTGGTAAATCAAAAGCTTTACAAGGTTTTATTACAGGAGACATGGATAAATTTTATAAAGAAGCGTTTGACCCAGTAATAGGATTTGTAAATATAACAGGAGCAGACGGTAAACCACGACCAGATCAAGGTTTAATAAACAGAAGACAACAAGAAAAACAATTAGCCGAAGGAACTTGGCAAGACCCATATGCTCTTATATACTGAAAAACAATTAGGCATAGCCTATAACATTTATAGAATGCACCAGATTGGACAAGGGCTAGGCTTTATGGAGTTAGAAAACTTTAGAAGACTTTACGAAGAACTATTAGAAGAGGTATATGATGTTCCCATTTGAAATTATAACAATGCTTGGCTCTACTATTATTAGTAGTTTATTAAGTCTATGGTCTCAGCGTATAAAGGCTAGACAAGATGAACAAAAATTATTAATTACAAGAGGAGAGTTTCAGCTTAAAGCTATTGAGTCTGCAAGAAATGTAGATAACGCAGGGTTTCAATGGACAAGACGTATCATTGCACTCTCGTCAATCTTTGCAATCGTTATACTACCTAAACTAGTAGCAGTATATTATCCTAGTGTAGATGTAACAGTAGGATATACATTATTTCAGCCGGGCTTTTTATTCTTTACAGATAGTAGAGAAGTATTTGAATGGATAACTTTCCAAGGCTTAGTAATAACACAACTAGATACAAACCTTGTATCAGCAATTATAGGTATGTACTTTGGTGGCAGCCTAGTTAAAAAATAGGATAAGAAAATGAGTAATGGAGGGTACCCACCTCATGGTGGTTTTAGTGGAGACATGGATAGAAACGAGGTCGAGATTGACCTACAAAAATTCATGGCTTTGCTTCAAGAAAAGTCAGAACTAAAAGAACGTATAAGAGAACTAGAAGATATTAAAAATGATAACCCTTATCAAAAACTTATCTTTGTTGCTCAAGCTGTAGATAGCTGGAGAATTATACCTCGTGCTTTTTTAAGTGTGTATATGTATTTATTATACTATACCACATTTTGGTTCATGGGATTAGAAGACCCTACCATGCAACAATCAGGGTTAATATCAGTAGTCGTAGGGGCAGGAGCAGCTTGGTTTGGTCTCTATACAAAT
>Ga0181373_1000271_pt1 | contig 12310 bp, 12 predicted proteins | sample LowvirmetaG_3_FD_130159 | JGI IMG/M metagenome (GOLD analysis project Ga0181373, IMG submission 130159) | Marine viral communities from the Subarctic Pacific Ocean - Lowphox_09 viral metaG | ecosystem: Environmental > Aquatic > Marine > Oceanic | place: Subarctic Pacific Ocean | collected... | reverse complement strand
TATGTCGGCGCGACGACGAACAATGAACCGAACAACATTGTTCCGATTCGAAAATCGTTGTCGATGGTGTATTGTGATGTGATTTCGATTCCCCAACTAGCCCCCAATTGATCGCCCCGAACCAAAACAGAAACGACATCGGGAACGAATCGAACATCGCCGACCGTTGGTTCAAGGTTATCAGCTGATTCTAAATGGATAACAGGTTGTTTCCCCGCGAAAGATGTGTTCCAAACCCCTTCGGAATTATGTTTCACACGACGACGAACAACATTGACACCGTCATCTAATTCGACAATCCATCCAGTACATTCGCCATAATGCAAATAGAAAACATCCGCCCCGCCTGTTTGGGGAATGATTGTCGAACCGATTCGAATGAATTTGGCGTTCATACCCGCCGACGTGTCGACCGAATCAACCGTCACCCAACCCCCGCCCGCATTGAATCGAACAATGTTGAACGTTCGGAAATTAATGTTCGACAAATGAAATCCGTTGATGTTGTTTTCGGTGTACGAATTGGAACGCGCCGACATATCCACATCAAGAAGGAACGGGATTCGTTGGGCGGGTATGGGTGACCCTGTCACCGTTTCCGAACGCCATTGAACGCGCGGGGACGATGAAACGTCGTGAATGATACGTTCGATTTGGAAATCGTATTTCGGAACAATCTGGAATGAATCCCCTTCATAGGTTGGCGATTCAGCGGTCGAAATCAACACACCGCCTCCCAAATATACGAAATCACCCGTTATCGGATATTGTCGAAATGCCTTCGGGTCATCATCCCCGATCATTTGATTTCCTGTCGATGTCCCTTCGGACAATTGCATTTCGAACCATTCCGAATTGGATGTCGATGGGGACAAATGACCCCAATATACGAACGCCGAACCACCGCCCCCGCCGTTGTTCAATCCTGTGACGTGGATGTCGTCCCAAATCCGTTCGTTATTATGGTTGTGTCCCCTATGATAAACAGACAATTTCGATTCGGACATGGCGACAATAAATTCGCGTTCAACCGACATCGAAATCGTTTCGGTGTGCACAACCGCCGACGCGTTATTGTCGTATATGATGAACCCTGTTGAATACATTCGAATAGAAATGTCGAAATCATTGGAAACGTCCGCGTTCCGTATCCTAAGGGCTATTAAATCCGAAATCGATGAACCCAACGAATCCAATCGAACACGGGTTCGCAACAACACACCGTTTTCGATTGTCGTTGTTAGATTCGAAAAAAAGTATCGGGTGTTTCCTGATGTCGTGATGTCGACATATTCCGAACCCGTTCCCAATACTGACGAACCCCCGCCCGTAACATTCCAACGACCCGAATCGGGTGTTTCAAGGGGAATCCAATTCGAATCAAAACGACCATATTCGAAATATGATGGAAAATCCACAATCGCGGGGAATGTTCGGGTTGTGTATCCTCCCAAATTAATTCGGGGAATCGAACGGTTGTGTTTCCCCATCAAAACCGAACGCCCTTCATGATGGACGCCCGACAATTCTTCGATTTCCGAACCTGTTGAATCGGGTTGGAAAATGTTCGCGTCGGTGAACGTTCCATTCCCTGACATTTTACGCCATGACGAACCATTGTCGTTCGATGTAAACAGTTTTATCGATTTGTCTGTTTTGTTCCCTATTGCAACATACAAAACGCCGTCATCGTCAATCCACACCGTCGCGCGCCCATCTAGTAAAAGATTCGACGCTGATTGTGTACAGACTCGAAACGAACTGTCATCGGTTATCACATTTTCATTCAAAGAATACGTCGTTGATGTCACGTCAAAACTTGAAAACGGAACACGGGTGAATGTTACTTTTTGGGTGTTTTGAATCGTTACCAAACCGAACGAACCATCGGGCAACGTCACAACGTCGGGACGATGTCGCGCGGGGTCGCTTGATATGCCAACCTTTCGAAATGTACATCCATTGTCAATCGAATTGTATTGAATCAACAGGTTTCGAATTGAACCCGACGCGTTCGTCAACTCACCAACTAACAAAATCGAATTGTTGTTCGCTGTCATTCGGATTCGTTTTATTGAATATGTCGTCAAATCGATTGGGACATCGAACGCACCTGACGAAACCAAATCCCACGAACCGCCGTCATCGGTTGAACGATATATTTTGATTTGACCGTAATTCGTCCCCGTGTATCCGATATAACCAATCAAAAACGAACCGTCGGACAATCGACACACCGAAGGAAAACCGCCGTCGGGGGGCGATACATATGTTTGTGTAAAAAGGGTTGTCGTCGCCACCGTTCCCGATTGGTTTTGTTGGAACGCTACAATTGAACGTCGATTCGTCGAACCGTATGATTCATAGACGCCGACCATTGTTCCACGATACGAAACCGCGTCGATTCTTTGATATTCAGTTATTGCGGATGACGAATAACGAAACCATTCAAACCCCGTCGGAATGTTCACGGCGTCAAATCCATAGTATTCCGTTTCGTTTCCGAATTTCCATTGAAAAGACGCACCCGAACCCGCCGACCCACCGCGTTTCGTTTCGATGTCGATGTTTTGATCGACCTGTTCACCGACCGCCGACAAAACCAAACCCGTTCGACCTTGATTCGATGTGGGGACACCTGTTCGTCGTCCCTGTTGCGTGAACGTCGATTCAGCGTCCCAAATGTTTTCGGTTGTGATTTCAGCGGGTACAATGAACCCCCGCAAATGTGACGGCGTTATATCGCTACTCATTTAATACCCCCCGACGCCCGAAACCGAACCCCGTTGTCGAAATTGATTCATCCCGCCCGATTTCACAAATCTGTCGAAATGTTTGAACGGTTGAACGATTATAACACGATCACCCCCCGATTCGCCCCGTTGTAATTGTCGAACTCCTTTTTCCCCGCCGATGTTTCGAACCGTCGCGCGGTCGAGTATTGCCTCACCTGACAATAGGTTCGCGCGTACCATGTCGGGCGCGTTGTCGGTAGCGTTCCCAACCATTCCCCCGACGTCGAACTTCGGTGGGGTTTGGGCTTTAATACTTGCCAATTGCGCGCCTGTTTGAGCAACCGCCAACCCCGCAACCGCTAAACCCGCGGGTAAACCATAGTCAGCAATTGCACGGGCTGACGCTATAGCCCCTTGAAATATGACATCCGAAATCGCCGTCGCTTGATTCAATGCGAACATTTTTTTCCGTTGTTGGGCTATGCTTTTTTGATATTTTTCTTCGATTCGTTCCTTTCGTTTGGATGCGTTTTCGGAGCTGATGACACCCGATTCGACCATTTTGTCGATTTTCGACAAATCCGAATCGGCTTTCGAACGGATTTCGTCGATTTGTTTTTGATTGACATCGGTTATCGCCTGGCTAATTGAACCGAATGTTCCTAAAACGGTTTGACCCATCGTTTCAACATTGGAAATCCGTTCGGAAATCTTATCCTTTAATTCTTGATTTCTGTTTAATTCTCTTTGATGATTTTCTTCAGCGCGTTGATATTGCTCATCGTCCAAACGTGTTCGAAGGGCGTCCAATTCAATTTGTTCGGCGATTTTGTTTTTTGCTATCGTATCAACTAAAACGATCTGTTCGTCTAACAATTGATTGAATTGTTCTTCGGTTTTGATTGATTTGTCACCCGCGACAATACGATCAAAAACGGCGTCAAATAATTTATTGTGACTTTCTAATTGTTCGTCCAACAAAACGCCCGTTTCCATGATGGATTCTTTTTCTTTTTGCAATGCCGATTTGAAACGTTCACCAACTGCGTCGACTAGATTGTCAACGTTGCCCGATGCTGAATCAATTTGATTTTGCATATCGGCGACCGCCTTTTCGGCTTTTTTTGCATTGTCGGCGACGGCTTTCATTTGTTCGGCGGTTGATTGGGTTTTTTGTTCGACTTTTTCCATGTTCGACGCGGTTGTCGATTTTGCCGAAAGTCGTTCGAATTGTTCAACCTTTTCGGACGCCGTCCCGAAGGTATTCGCCAGATTCATCACCGCCGTTTCGTTTTCGATCATGACATCCGACATCAAAACGCCCGCGCGTTCAAAATCGCCGTTCATCATATGTATTCCCGCTTGAACTATTGCGAACACATTTTCAAACGATTGACCTATCAGGGCGGTTATATCTTCGGTAATTGAACCGAAAAATATAACACCTTTCGACGCCCCTTCGATCGCCATATTGATTCCACCTGTACCCGCTATACTATCAAGTAATTTTTGCATACCGCCGACGGCGACCGTTTCCAATTCCGCCATTTTTCTTTGAAATGTCGCCATCGCGTCAACGCCATCCGTCCCCAAATTGACACCGAATTCGGTTGCTAGTGTTGTCATGTTTTCCAGATTTTCTAACGCGCCCGATTGAATTAATGCAGGACCGCCCGACATTCCAAACAATTTCATCGCCGTGGCGTTTCGTTCGGTTGCGTTTTCCATTTTGCCCAATGATTTGACGACGTCATTAAATAGCCCGTCGGCGTCCCTGATTTTACCGTTCGAATCTTTTATTTCGACACCCAATTTCGAAAAGTTTTCCGACATTGCTTTCGAACCGTTGGACGCGTTCACGACTGACGCCTGAAACTTTATTAAACCCGATTCCATGTTGGAAAACTCAAGTCCCGAACCTTCTAACGCCAACCGCAACCCCGCCAACGTATCGACGGCGATTCCTGTTTTCGCTGACGCGTCGACCATTTCATTCGTTAAATCGGCGAATTTTTGAGATAACGCAACGACACCCGCGCCCAACGCACCAACACCGACACCAACCATCGACATATTTTTTCCAATATGTTTCATGGAACGCGCGACTTTTTTCGACGTCTTTTCCGCGCCTTTTTCCATTTTGCGAAAATTGCCGTCCAATTTCGCGACCGCTTGTTTCGCTTGTTTATCGGTGACATTTGGAATCTTTTTCAATCCTTTTTCAAGGTCTTTTGTCGATGCCGTGTAATTGATCGAAACGGTTTTGTTCACATCACCCATATCATTTCACCTTTTTCAATTGTCGAACGGTTCGTTTCGCGATTTCCAAAACGATTCGATCGGCGTTTTTCTTTGCGGGTTTCCACAACAATTCGTCAGCTAATTTCCGACCCTTCGGAACGGATGTTTTCGATTCACGCCCGACACGAATCGCCCACGCATATTCGGCGGTATTGGTGACGAACGCCTCAATCGACGACGGGGGAATCACCCTGATTCCTGTTATGTGTTTATCTTTTGAACCCTGACTTTTTCCATATTTCTTTTGACGAACTAACCAATTCCGTTCCGAATGTTCTTTCAAATCTTCGATTTCACTTTCAAGAATCAACATGATAATCGGTTCGGCACTGCGTAACGTTTCCAAAATCAATCGGCGTTGTGTTCCACTGAATTCAAGCGCGGATTTCCCTTTTCCATATTTAACGGTTTTCATGATTCATCCCGTCGACTACGTATTCGATCGATTTTGATTTTGTCGGCTTTCTTCTTTTGTGTTTTGGAATCATCGCATTGAATCCGATAATCCGCCAAAATACGAACCTTCAAATCACGGGGCAACGATTCGAACCATGTCGGTTCTTTATTCCAGAATCTGGAAATCGCGAACCCTGTTCGTTCGATGTTTCCCGCCGTCGTTATTCGGAAAAATTTTCGACGTCGACGACCTCGTTTTCGGATGGCAACGATTCCGCGAACCATCCAATCAAATCCAATCCGATTTCGTAGATTGACGAAACGGGAACACCACGCCCGAAAAGGAAATCCAAACATTTCGAACCGTGTTGAATCAATTCGAACGATGTCGGTTTTTTTGGAAATCGATTGTCCTGGATTGCATAACACAACGCCACCGCACACAATCGCGCGCGAACATGTCGTTCCGTTGATTCCGAAAACATCGAAACCACGTCGAAACATATTGAAAGGGGCGGGCGTTGACATTCCAATTCCCCGAAAGGGTGTAAGTTAATTTTTTTCATGATAAATCCCTGTTTTCATGATTGATTGTTTAGGTTTGAGCGTAAGCAATACCGCCGTAACATTCGCCCGATACTTCTAAAGTATCGCCGTCTGCACTTTCGGACATTGAACCCATTTCCAATAGACATTTTGAAAATGTCACGGTTTGAGTATTCCCACCGATTGCCGATGTGTCAGCTATGAATTTAACAGTTTCCAAAAATTGTTCGAAACCTGTTGTTCCAGTCGTGGTCAATGGTGAACCCGAATGAAAACCGCGATTATAAATGTTATCGATAAGGTTGTCAGCGGTTGTATCCGTCAATGAACGCAAGTGAACAGAAAAAGAAAATGTGATCACAGGGGTGTCGCCCTCTCTCAGTCCTACAATGACGCCACGATCACGGATCACCACGCGATCGGCTTTCGGTTCTGAAAATGAGAAATCGCCCGCCTCAAACGATACCGAATAAGTATTCGAACCGCCGTCGATTATTTGAATTGTTCCGTCGCGTCTTGTTGCGACGACCAAAGAGTCAGCCATGATAAGCCCCCTAAATTAATGAAATAAAATGAATGATTGTGAATGATAGCGTGAAAAATGTATATTCGCCCGAATCCGACAATTCATTGTCGAAACCTTGAAAGCGAATTTGTAGATCGTCGTGTAATGGTGTCGAACGATTCGTCAGGGTACGAACAACCGTTTCCACGTTGTCGAATCCTTCGTCAAGGGAAATCAATTGATCTTTCGGACGGATTCGGAAAATGAATCGAACGAACAATTCAGTTTCACACATGACCCCGACGGATTGACGTTGTCGGGAATCGTCGCGCGTACTGACACCACGAACCCCAACGGCGAAACCTAGGTTCGCGACCGTGTTCGGTGAACGTCCATATCCATCGAATGGATTTCGCAATTCGTGAAATCCTGACAACGACGAAACCGCCGTCGCGAATCGCTGACGAATTGTTGAAATCGAAACCGTTGACATCACCAACCCCGTCGACGGATATAAGTTGGTGAAACCGCCGTATAAAACACCCCAAGATTCGAACGCCTTTTGTTCGGGTCATCGTCGCGCCCGTCCTTATTCAAATCGTAATTGAACGTTAGACGACGAAAGTCAAATTCAAACTGTTTTCGGTGTTCCTGTGCTAGTGACAAATAGCGTCCTTCACCCAAACCCGACGAATCCATGTCCTTCCAAATCAAATAAAACGTCAGATTTTTATGAGCTGATCTAAGTGATTGGGGCGACATGATCAAGTATTCCATGTTTCCCATATCGCGAATACGTTGAATCAATTGAATCCAGGATTCATCGATATATTTTTGGTATGTTGTACCCAATGACGACGGGCGAATGTTTGCAAGGTCACTGTATTCGGATTCCAAATCCAAATCGGATATCACGGGATACAATGACGACAACGAAATCGCGGTCGGTTTTCTGAATGTGTAGGCGTGACTATCAATTGTTAATTCCCATATTTGAACATATCCTTCGGACAATTCAAGGGAATCGGGCAATTCAGCCCCGCCGATTGTATAGGTGGCGACGTTCGCAATAATTGAAACCGCCGTTCGGGCGATGACAGGATTTCCCGACGGGTCGTTCAAAGTGAAAAACGCGCCCGTTGGGGAAATCAAATCATTGTCCCGATAAATCGGAAGGTCAACAACGTATGAACGCGAACGTTCTAGAACATCGTGAATCCGTATTCGCGGGGAATATAGGTTTTGTGTTGCCACGTCTTAACCTCTTAAAGAATGAACCAATCGACACCGTCACAAACAACCCATTTCGAAACACCATGGGCGATTGACCCGACAGGGGTTACCCCATCAGACTTTTTCAAATCTAAATTATGAGATGCCCCAACGTTCGCGAACATATACACACGACCCGATTTTTCAGCGGGTAACGTGACATCACGATCCGACCCCCCACCGTCGATAACTTGAAAAAGGGAATCCTTATCCAATACAACTAAAGGCGCGGATATGGTTTTTGATTCGACACCACCTTCGAGTAATAAGGGGCGCGGGATTCGGAAAAATGGTCGTCCTGAATATGACATTTTGTTTACCTATGGTAACGGGTTTATTTTTGGGATTTTTGATCGTTTCGTTTGGCGGTTCGAACCACCTGTTCGCGGATAGATTCCCGTGAAACTTGTTTTCCCTGTTTTCGTTCGGATTGATATATTCGATTTGTTAATTGTTCAACGTGTTCGCGTGATGACATCATTTCCCCTTTTTCTTTGATTTGGGTTTATTCCACAACAAATCGAACGCCGATTTCATTTGACGCTTGATTTCATACAATCCGTCGATTTCCTTTTTGATTTCGGGGATGTGTTGATTCTTCAATCGTCTGTCGATTTTTCTGTCGATGTCGTTCAATTTCAATTCAATGATTTCGATTTCAGGGCGTTCGATAATGCCTTCGGAAATCAAAAGTTTTCGCCATGCGTTATAGCCCTGTTCGTCATGTTTCCAAAACGTTTTGTTCCCAATGATTTTCGGAACGTCCCATTTCATCGCGTAATAAAATCCACCTTGTTTTGATGGGTATCGGGTAACATAACCAAATTCGCGTTCCAAAATGGTATGTCCTTTATCGGACATTTTCATTCGGGTGACAGTACTGTCGACGCCCGACGGTGTATGTTGAACACCATTGACACCCGCCATTTCGTTAATTTTTGAGAATGTCGGCAACCATTCGAAAACGTCGTCATCGATTTGAACCAATTCCCATTGAAAAGGATGATGGGACAAAAAGAACGGCGCGTTTCCGCGATTGTTCACTTTTTGAACGTGTTCGTTTCGGGTTGCCCCTGTCCATGTTGTCGGCGTGAATGTTTCCATGATAGTTTTTCCTGTTTTTTGTTGAATAATAAAGACCCACCCCCCGAAGGGGGGGGATAACATGGGAAACAGGGAAAACCCCTGTCATCCCCCAAAACTTTAAGCGTCTGTAACGATTTTGACGATTCGGTCATCTTCCGTTTTTGATGCTCCACAATATAGGTGTCCAATAATTTCGGTCAATCCTTTCGACTCATCACGTTGGAAGGCGACAACGCAAGGAGTACCCGCTGGACGGATTTCAGCACCCGCGCCCGCAAGTGGTCTAGGTGTTCCGATAGCATACGCAACCGCACCGACGGACATCATCGCGCCGATTTTGTTTCCTGCACTTTCTTCGACGTATGATGACTTAAACAAATCAACACCCATAAGCGTTCCCGCGTAACCTTGACCTTTGATTTTCAACATTTCAGCGGTCGCAGGATTGAACGCCATCGCGTTATTAGATTCACCGCGCAAACTGTCTTGAAGGTCGGACAATTGTTGTGGATGTAAAACGGAAACGAAATCTCCGTCGTTGTTTGCTAATTGCAATTGGAACATTGCGTCGAAAAAGTCGTCGACACTCATATCCGTTCCACTTGATCCAACACTGTTCGTCGCGCTTGCGAATGTTGCGGTTACGATTTCATTGATTCGCGCTTCAGCACTCATCGCCATTTTTGACGCAATCGAAAACGGGTCAATGTCTAAACCCAAACCCGTGAAATTCGCCAAATCTGTCAGGTCGTAACGTAAAGCCGAACGCCCGATCGTGATGTCAACAGTCGACGCAGTTATCGCGGTTGCGCTAAAATCAGCACCGTCGGCGACGGCGTTAAAAGGTTGGGCACTTCCCCAATCCGCATAACGCAATCGAATTGTATCACTTCCAATATTGGCAACGTCGCCCGCGTACAACAACGCGCCCGAATTGCGAATGGATGCCATGTCGGCAAGTATTGCGCGAACTTCATTTTCGATCATTGCGGATAGTCGTAAGTTTCCTAAATTTGCATATGTAGTCATTTTTTTTCCGTAAAATTGAATTGTTTTATTATGTGAATGTCGTTTCGGTTTTCACTGTTATCGGGTGTGACCCGTTCCGAAGGATGTTGGACATTCCCGACAATGTTCACGTTTTACGGGTGTGACCCGATTTGTCATAGTCCACACAAAACACTATATCAACAAAATGAAAATGTTGAACGACACCGTCACAATATGGACTTTTCATGTTATTTTGTGATGAACCAATCAACCAGGGGAAAACATGACCATATCAATCGAAACCAATTCATATCCAATCACGCGACGATTTGACATCAGCGACACCGCAACCGAAATAAAGATTCCACGTGACGCGACAATGATTTCAATCGGTGGGACTGAAAAAATCAATTACTCATTTAATGGAAACGACGGGGATTCCTTCGGGGATGGTGTTTCCGACATCCAACATTTTTCATTTGTACCAGCTAACAACATGTGTCCTATTTCACTTGAAACGGGTCGACAATCCAATCGATCGATTTTTGTCGCGTCGGAAACATCGTCGTCGAAATTGTTTATCGTTATTGAAAAGAGTCGTTGACGGGTGGCGATCTAAACGGAAACACCCGCCCCAATTGGGACGGGTGAACCAACAACAAGTTTTTATTTTTACAATGAAACCGCGATGTCAACACCTGTCAGGGCGATAGTCGATTTTACTGTGATTTGGGTTGATGACGTGTAAACTTTTTCCAATTGGATGTCGTTTCCACTTGAATCCATTGCGGAAACTTGAACCAATTGTTCACCTAGGTTGTGAGTCAATACTAAACCAGTATTCGCGGTTAGTGATTGATTCGCGAAACCTTTTCGGATTGATGACAACATCACCGCCATATCACCCGACGTGTTATTGTACGTCAAAAGGTTTCCGACGGCGGGGTCGGCTTGCACACTTGCGCGGGCGCGGGCGGTCGTATGGTATAAATTTCCGTTTTCCGATACCATTGACGTATCGGCGTTCAAACTATATACACCATTCGAATATGCTATTCCCGTTCCCGCACTGAATTCGGCGAAAACGTCAGACAACGCGACACCATATTCACCCGCGCTTTGATCGTAGGTCAACAATTGAACGTCAGGAGCGGATACCGCTTTTACACCAAGCGCACTTTTTACACGGCTTTCGGTGTGATATAGATTCGTACCTTCGGCGACGTCGGATGTTGTACCGTTGAACGCGATAACCCCGTTCGTGTATGTGATAGCCGTTCCACCTGACAATCGGGCGTCGACTCTGGCGTCGGTATAATATAAATTTGAACTACCTTCGGACACCAAATCCGAATCACCATTGAACGCGATAACCCCGTTCGTGTAAGTGATTCCCGCACCGCCTGACAATCGGGCGTCGACTCTGGCGTTCGTGAAATATAAATTCGAACTACCTTCGGACACCAAATCCGAATCACCTGTGAAACTGAATTGTCCCGCTGAAAATGTCAGTCCCGCACCCGCTGAAAACATCGCGCGTATATCGTCTTGTACGACGTCGAATTGTCCTGTCGTGGCGTTGTATGTTAAAGCGTTTCCACCTGACAACAAGGCGCGAATTTGCGCGTCGCTTAAACCAGTATTTAATTGATTCCAATCGGCAACCGTACCCGCCGAACCGCCGTTGTGAATCCATGATTCAACAGGGGACGCGGTCGAAAGAATAACGATGTCGCCTTCTTGATGACTTGAACCCGTGTATACATTTGATACAAACAAATTGATCGTTCCGTTAGACGAATCGACGGTCGTTGAACCAATCGTCAACGGTTGAACCTTTAATTTGTTCACACCACCATCGGCAACGACTGACAAATAATTCGCCGAATCGGGATGGATTGCGTTCAATACGTTTCCGTGTAGGTATCCACGTGTAACCAAATGTTCGTCGTGTGATACCGTTCCTTTTTGTTTGATGACGCCTTCGGCAATTACTTCTTGTGCTAAAAATCTTTGAGCCATTTTTTTATTTCCTTGAATGAATGTTGATTCGAATCATTGTGATTCATCGATAATATATCACACCTGTTTCGGTTGTTTGAAATTGGACAGTGAATGTCGCCGTGTTGTTATGTGTGATTTCACCGAACACCATTTCGCCACCGATGACAATCCACACCGACGGCGGGAATCCCAAACCATGATTCACAATGATTTGATTTGTATTGGAAAATGAATGTTGTGTCGGAACACCCGCGCCGTCACTATATTTAAAATATGCCATGATGTTTCCTGTTTGGAGTGTTTACAATTTGAACGCGCCCGATTTCTTTTTTTGTGAATAATAAGCCTGACGAATCGCGTCCCGATTTTTGGTGTAAAATTCGTTATCATGGGCACGGGACAACAAATCGGACGGGGGAACACTTGAAACATGTTTGACGCCCGCGTTCGATGTCGGTGGTTGTGTCGTTAGGGG
>Ga0181373_1000268_pt1 | contig 12599 bp, 12 predicted proteins | sample LowvirmetaG_3_FD_130159 | JGI IMG/M metagenome (GOLD analysis project Ga0181373, IMG submission 130159) | Marine viral communities from the Subarctic Pacific Ocean - Lowphox_09 viral metaG | ecosystem: Environmental > Aquatic > Marine > Oceanic | place: Subarctic Pacific Ocean | collected... | reverse complement strand
TGCAGGTTTTGGAGTATGTTTTTCAACTTGTATGTGGACTGTTTGTCAAGAGATAAACACTAATGGGTGGGAAAATTGTTGCTGCAGGACTTGCTGGGAAGAGTTTTGTAAAGTAGCATTGGATTATGGCGGTAGTTGCATTATATGTCACTGCGGTTCATTTAGAATATATGGTAAGAGACATCGTGGAACGTCATATAGTGGATATACTCAATCCTAATATACTCAACTGATATAATAAACAAATGGCAACTTTTAATTTAGACGGTTCTATCAGTAGAACTAGAAATGTACAAAATGAACTGGAAGCACAATCACTTGGATATGGTTATGATATTGAAAGATCTACAGTTGATCTTCGATACTATAGAGATTCTCTCTTATCACAAACTGATTGGAGAGTTGTAAAAGCATCAGAAACTGGTGTTGGTATTTCTAGTGATTGGAAAACTTATAGGCAAGCACTTCGTGATTTACCTTCACATAATCGTGCTCCAAATAAGTTTATGATTGCAGATTGGCCATTATCTCCAGATGAATCACAGTATCCAAGAGATGCAATTCGATATATCGCAGAAGTAAGAGATCCTGTTGGTCTCGGAACTACATCATGGGTTGGATTAACCACTACGGGTGATTATTATCTACAAGATATTCCAGAGTCTGAAGAGTCTGAAGAATAAGGCGGATATCCGAAGGGTGGTTGCAAAACCACCCTTTTTGTTTTAAAATAAATAAGTGAAATGAATCACATTAAAGGTTTGGTTTTACTTTATGAAAAGAAGAAAGGTGTTCGCCATTGACGGTGGAGCGGGACGGGCTATTGCCGCAATACCAGCACTAAAAAAATATGCAAGAAACCATCCTGATGAAGATTGGGCAGTGATTGTCTTTGGTTGGGATACTTTATTTTGGGGTATCCCAGAACTTCAGGATAGAGTTTATAGTGCTGATGTAAAAGGAATCTTTAAAAACTTATTAAAAGATTCTGACATTATTACTCCAGAACCTTATAGAATCTGGGAATATTTCAATCAAAAGTGTTCTCTTGTAGAGGGTTTTGATAAACTTATCAACGAAACAGAAGATCATTCTGACCTTGGAGTTCCAGAGTTAGTTTTAAGTAAAGGAGAAGAAAAGAACGCCTCTAATATTCTTACAGAAGTTAAAAATAAACAAAATAAAAATCTTACTATTGTAATTCAACCTTTTGGTAGGTCAGCAAGAATTGATAATGGGGATATTATTGATGATAGTAGTAGATCTTTGGAACCAGGAGTCTACTATAAACTTGTAAAAAAACTCTCTCAAAAGTATAATATTGTTTTTATGGGAGAAGGTGAATATGCACAGTTAATTTCTCAAGAGGATCAAATTAGTGCCAAACTACAGATGGATCTCCGTGGTTGGGCTTCAATGATTGAGGGGTGCGATTACTTTATTGGTTGTGATAGTGTTGGTCAACATATAGCACGAGCATTTAATAAACCAGGAACAGTTATTCTTGGTTCAACACATGCAGTAAACATTACATATCCAAATCATTTTCAGATTATTGAAAATGAAAACGTAGAGAAAGAATACTCACCAATTCGTATTTGTGGTTTAGATTCACATCTAGCAGATCGTAAGAATGATAGATGTATGGAATTTAGTGATAAAGATGTTGATAACATCTACGAAGCAATTGTAAAAGATATTAAGGAGAAAGTAAAATGACTTACAACGTATTAGCAATCAATCCTGGACATAATGGTTCTGCTGCCCTTGTATCTGGTGGTAAGTTAGAACTTTATATTGAAGAAGAAAGGATGACTCGTCAAAAATATGACGGTAATCCCTTTCGTGCAATGATGTATATTATGGATAATTATTTCATTAATGAACTTATTATTGCAGGAACTGGACAAGAAAATCATCGTCTTCCCTGGACTGGAGAAGATTCTTATGGTGCTCTAGTTAGAAAGTATTATCCTAACGTAAAAATCTCTAGAGTTGGATCAAAACACCATGATGGTCATGCGTACAGTGCGTTCTACAACTCTGGTTTTGAAACAGCAGCTGCGGTCATTGTTGATGGTAGCGGTAGTATCTTTAACTTTAGATTTTCTCATGATCCAAAAGATAGTATTGAGGCATTTGAAACTGAAACAATTTACAAGTGCTCTTATGATGAAATTAAAGCAGTTCATAAGATTGGAGCAAATAATGGTATTCCCCATATTGATGCACCAGACTCTCAAATTGATGGCACTGTAACTACCGTAAAAGCATACGAAGCAGTATCAGAATATCTTAATTTTGGATTTATTGATGCAGGAAAAACTATGGGTCTTGCACCTTATGGTAAAGAAGATCCAAATATTCCAAATCTCTTCTATAAAGATACTGGAAGAGGTGATAAAAATATTTTTATGCCTCATTATCCAGCAGGAGCACTTATTGATTCTGAACGAATCCCTTATCTGAAGAAAACTGAAGATTCGAGAGATTGGCATCATAATCCTTCAAAAGTTACAGATGCTGCAAAAAATCTTGCATGGAAAGTTCAACAAGAAACGCAAGAAAGAGTTGGCGATTTAATTGAGAAGGCAGTAGATATTACTGGCGAAGAGAATATTGTTATCTCTGGTGGTTATGGTCTAAACTGTGTTGCAAATTATTATTTCAAAGAAAGGTTCCCCGAACTTAATATCTTTGTTGACCCGGTAGCACATGATGGTGGAACTTCTATTGGTTGGGCAAAGCATAACTCATATGAGCATTGTAAAAGTCAAAACCTTGACTTTGAAACTGATCCATTGACTACTCTTTATCTTGGACCAGACTATGAGTACACTGTAGAAGACTTGAAGTATTTCAAAGATATTGAAATCTCTGATGCAGATAATGCTTCTATCGCTAAACTGATTAGTGAGAAGAATATTGTCGCAATGTTCCAAGGAAGAGCAGAAGCAGGTCCTAGAGCATTAGGCAATCGTTCTATTCTTTATGACCCCACAGATACCAATGGCAAAGACTTTGTTAATAGTGTGAAAGGTCGTGAATGGTTCCGACCCTTTGCAGGAACTGTACTCAAAGAACACGCTAGTGAGTGGTTTGACCTTCGTGGTATGGATGAAACTCCATATATGATGTATGCAGTAGAACTTCAAACAAAAGCGATTGGAGAACTTCCTGCTATCACTCACGTCGATGGAACATGTAGAGTTCAAACAGTAACTGAAGAACAAAATAAAAACTATTATGATTTAATTAACGAGTTCTACAAATTATCTAATGTTCCTATATTGTTCAACACAAGTTTCAATCTTGGTGGTGAACCATTAGTTGAAACTCTTCAAGACGCGATCAACACTTTGAGGAATAGTAAGATTGAATATCTTTACTTCCCAGAAATGGGTAAGTTAGTAACACTTAAGAATGTAGAAGAGACAACTGAAGAGTAATAAAAAAGGAGGGATAAAACCCTCCTTTTCTTATAGTGAATTTGCAAAGTCTAACAGACTATCAAAGACTTGAACATCTTTATATTTGGTGTCAAATGCTTTGAGATATTTCTTTTCAGTATCTGCACCTCTTCCCGTTCTTACAAGAACTGGAGTTGATTTTGCTTTGATTGCCATTTTGATGTCTTCAATAGTATCACCAACATAATATCCTTTTGAGAAATCAACTCCTACTTCATTTTTTGCTTTATTCAACATACCAATGTTTGGTTTTGCATAAAGATCTTGAGACATATCAGATGTATTAAAATAAAATCCATCAATAGAGAAAATACCTGCTTGTCCAAATTGTTGCATCATGTATTGCATAACACCTTGCACATCTTGTTGAGTTAATAATCCTCTTTGAATGTTGGGTTGATCCGAAAACAATATTACTCTATGACCGATAAGACGAAGTTTGCGGATTGCTTCTAATGAACCAGAAATAAACTGAACGTCCTCACGTCTTTTGATTACATTCTTCCACTCATTAATCACTCCATCTCTATCAATCCCAATTACAGATTTAGTAAATGTGGATGGCCAATCCTCGGACGAATATTGAGATTGTTGGTTCATAAAAGGGGAACCTTCTTGCTGCGGTTGTGTTGCAGACACTGTTTTAGTTTGATATCTTCCCATTATTATGCTAATATTGCTATACCAATTGTAGATTATATATTTAAATAAATCAAGGGGCATTATGATTATACTTGAACTTTATAGATCTATTGGTTGGGAAGTAAATAAATGAAAATATCATTTGTCAATGGTTGTTTCGATGTTCTTCATCCAGGACACATTGAACTCCTAAAATATGCTAAATCTCTTGGAGATTATCTTATTGTCGCCATAGATACAGATAAGAAAGTTGCAGAAATGAAAGGTCCAACACGACCTATTTTTTCACAACATGATAGAGCAATGATGCTTAAGTCAATTCGTTATGTTGATGTTGTTCATATGTTTGATAGCAAACAAGAATTGGAAGAGTTGTTAGAATCCATCAGTCCAGATGTATTGGTGGTAGGTTCTGACTGGAAAGAAAAAGAAGTAGTAGGTTCACAGTATGCAAAATCAGTTCGGTTTTTCGATAGACTCGGAGATTACTCAACCACAAAAACAATTCAAGGTATTACTTATCGGTGATAGTTGTATCGATGAATATGTTTATGGAACTGTTAATCGATTAAATCCAGAAGCACCTGTTCCAGTTTTAGATTACATCAGAACGGAAACAAGAAAAGGTATGGCATGGAATGTTCATGCTAATCTACTTTCTTTTGGCATTGATATTACGATGATTACTAACGATGAGAACATCGTAAAGACACGATATATTGATGAGAAGTCTAATCAGCAGATTTTAAGAGTTGATACTGAAAATAATATCAAACCCTTCAAAGGTAATATGCCTGAGGGTGATTTTGATGCACTTGTTATATCTGACTACAACAAAGGATTTATAACATCTAAACGACTATTTGAGTTGGTTGAGTGGTTTGATGGCCCAATCTTTATCGATAGTAAGAAAACAACTCTACCTGTAGATGATGCGTATATTAAAATTAATGACTATGAGTATTCAAGATTGGAGTATAAAGATCATCCAAACCTTATTATTACAAGAGGTTCAAAGGGTGCAGAATATAAAGGTAAGTTATATCCAGGCGAAAAGGTGAGTGTATATGATGTTGTGGGTGCCGGAGATACTTTTCTTGCTACACTTGCCTACGGATACCTAACTTATGGTAGAATAGAAGATGCAATACCTTTAGCAAATAAATCTGCTGCAATAGCAGTATCACATACAGGAACTTATGTACTTAACGGAGAAGATGTAAATGCGATATGTAGTTGATATTGATGGAACTATCTGCACTCCTGGTCCTACCGAGGAGATGAGATATGAACAGGCAATGCCAATTCAGGATAGAATTGATAAAATAAATAAACTATACGACGAAGGTCATACCATCGTTTATCTTACTGCCAGAGGAATGGGTCGGTATAATAATAATGCTGATCTGGCAAAGAAAGAATTCTATGAATTTACAGAGATACAACTAAGCTTGTGGGGATGTAAGTATCATCAGTTATTTCTTGGAAAACCATCCGCAGATTATTACATTGATGACAAAGGGATACACTCCGATGACTTCTTCACAACCTAGAGCAGGAGAACCAATTAAGTATGTCCCAAAAGGATGGGGATACGAAAAATGGATTGCAAACTCTGAAGATTACTGTGGTAAATTACTTTATATCGTAAAAGATAAAAAGTGCTCTTGGCACTATCACATTAAAAAAGACGAAGTATTCTACATTCAAAGTGGTAGGATACGAATTTCCTATGGATGGAATGATGACATTGAGTTATCTACCATAGAAACATTAGAACGTGGAGATAAGTTCCACGTTCCAGTTGGTATGAGACATCAAATGTATGCTCTAGAAGATACAGAGTTGTTTGAATTTAGTACAGAACACTTTGACTCTGATAGTATTCGTGTTATTCAAGGAGATACTCTTTGACAGTTTTAAATTTATAGTCACCCCATTCTTTTTTAGCACAAGTATAAGTTTGATACTTACTTTTTAAGTGATCGGGGAATGGAATGTATTCAATTTCTCCAAAATAATGTTCTGCAACACACTCTGCAACGTGTTGAAAACTTACTGGATTGCTGGTTCCAAGATCATAAATGCCAGAACCTTTATCATTATCAAGAACAATTTTGATAATATCTCCAACCCAAATAAAGTCTCGTAAAAATTTATCAGAACCTTCAAACAATTCAAGTTTACCAGTTTCTTCAACTTGTTTTGCAAACTTACTTACGGGACTTGCTTGGTTTCCTTTATGATCTTCAGGTGTTCCATAAACATTGAAGTATCTAAATCCTTGAATAAGAGGAAATCTATCCATATTATCTTGAACCCAATAATCAATAGTCACTTTAGATAGTGCATAATAATTAAGTGGATTGATGATGCCTTGTTCGTTTCCATATACGGAAGCGGATGAGGCATATTTTACTGGAATATTATACTTTGCTGCTTTCTCAAATAACCATTGACTAAATTCAATATTGTTAGAGAATATTTTTTTTATATTAGTTTCTATAGTTGAAGATATCGCACCTTGATGAATGATAAGTTCTACTTCGTCCCATGATTTGAATGTTGATCTAAAATTTAAACAATTATTCTCTTCTATTTTAATTACTGTTTTTCCTCTTTGCTCTAAATGAATTAAAAAGTTAGCGCCAATAAATCCCTTTGCACCAGTAAGAATAATCATATAAAATATCTTTCAGATAACGCTATATATTACCATATTTTTGCAGGTATTTCAAACCTGATAAATAATAAAAAAATACCGCGAATATAATGTCTCAGACAAAGGCACAATTAGTAGGTGGTGTTGGTCTTTCCACCGCAAATAGTTTAACAGTTCATAATGGGTTAGCGGTCACTGGTGTTATTACCGCTACTAGTTTTAGTGGTAGTGGGTCTGGTTTAGTCGGTCTTGCCAATACTGATTTTATTAACGCAGAACAAATTACTGTAGTTGGTCTTGTTACTGCCACAACTTTTGATGGAAATTTAACTGGTGATGTTGTGGGCAATATTACTGGTGTTGCCGCCACTTTTACTGGCAATGTTACTGTTGGTGGAACATTAACTTATGATGATGTAACCAACGTCGATTCTATTGGTGTTGTCACCGCAAGAAGCGGAATTCAATTTGGACTTGCTGGTGTTGGCGGTTCTGTAAGTGGTACTGGAAATGTAAATTTTGCTGGTATTGTAACTGCAACTTCATTAGATGCTTCGATTGCTTTCTGGACTCTTGGAGCAAGTGGCAGTGATCACTATACATTCACTGGACCTGGTGATTTAAGTGGTGACACTGATCCTGATTTACAACTTATCAGAGGACAAAAATATATCTTCAAGAATAGATCTGGAGGACACCCGTTTAGAATTCAGAGCACACCAAATGGTTCAGCAGGAACAGCATATAATGATGGTGTTACAAATAATAATGCAGGTAATGGAACTGATCTGATATTTGATGTTCCATTTGATGCACCTTCAATTCTTTATTATCAATGCACCGCTCATGGAAGTATGGGAGGACCTATCTACGTTGGAAGTAGTTCAGGAGACGACGTAAATGTCGGCGCAGCTGTCACAATATATGCTTCTACTGGTATTGTAAGTGCTACTTCATACTATGGTAGTGGTTCAAACTTAACTGGTATTGATGCTGCACCGTCTATTACTGCAACTGCATCTGGTGCTATTGGTATTGGAACTGCTGTTTCAGTCAACACTGATGGTACAGTAAGTAAAGTTACTGGTGGATCCGCATCTGCAGATGTTGGTACTAAAGCAGAATATGAAACTGGCGATATTAGTTCTCAGCAAAATGGCATTGCTTATGACACAACAAACAATAAGATAATTGTTGCTTATAAAGATGACGCTGATTCTGATAAAGGAAAAATTGTCGTATGTGATGTAAGTGGTACTGATATTACTGTTGGCACTCCAGTTGAATTTCATGGATCTGCTACTGATCATATTTCTATTACATTTGATCAAAATGCAGGCAAATTTGTAGTTTTCTATGCTACCGGCGAGAACGCCAATGGCAGGGCTAGAGTTGGCACATATAGTGGCACTAATAGCGCAACCTTTGGAACAGAGGTAAACTTAAATGGTGGCAATCTAACAGCACGCATATCTTCAGTTTATGATGAGAACGCGCAAAAAATTGTCGTTATCTATAGAGATGGTAGTGACAGTGCTAAGGGAAAAGCAGTTGTCGGGACTATAAGTGGAACTAGTATTAGTTTTGGAAGTGAAACAGAATACGCCACATATATTAATCATTTTCAGTCTATTGCTTATAATTCAGTTGCCCAAAAAGTTGTTATTTGTTTTTGTAATGCCAATGATAACACTCCGCACGCGATTGTTGGAAATGTAAGTGGCACTTCAATTAGTTTTGGATCTGGAGTTCAGTTGGCGAGTTTTGCCGCCATGTATGGTATTGGTGTTATATATCATGCAAAAGCTGACAGAATGCTTTTCATTTTCACCGCAGATAGTCCACACGCCGGATATATAATTTCTGGATCTGTAAGTGGAACAACACTTACTGTTGTTACTCCGGATAACGCCAAGTCGTATGCAAATCAGCCAGGCACAACTCAAACAGGTTTCGTATATGAGGAAGCGGCTCAAAAAGCAGTTATAATTTATAACAGATCAGGCACCGGAAAATTTAAAGCAATTGATTATGATCCATCAATTGTAAATTCTTCTGCTTTTACACTTAATACTGAAGTTCAATTTGACAGTAGTGGTCCAAATATCCTTGCAGCAGTTTATGATCCTGATGAAGAAAAAATAATTACTAACTATATGGAAGGTGGTTCTGATGATGGAGTGGTAATAGCTTTACAGGTAGCATATAACGTTTCTAGTTCACCATCTTTCATTGGTTTTTCTAGAGCAGCATATACAAATGGACAAACGGCAACTATTGATGTCGTAGGTTCTGTAAATGAATCACAAACGGGATTATCTGTAGGTAAAATGCATTATGTACAACAAGATGGATCTTTAGGCATTACCACTGCCATTCCGATTGTTTCTGCTGGGGTTGGATTATCAACCACTAGAATTCTGGTTCAACCTGCACTTCAAGTGTAATTTAACATTTATTGCTTAAAAGGTAATACTATAAATAATTGATAATAGTAAGGTAATAGGTCGCTGTGACATTAAACTTTCCAGACAGTCCAGGAATTGGAAGTATATTTACAGACACTACTTCTGGATTTAGTTATAAGTGGGATGGGACAGTATGGAATGGATTTGTTGGACAATCACCTAGCGAAATAAAGGTTCTTACTGATATTTCAGGTTCCTTTAATGGTGTATTGACGACATTTGCTCTGGCATATGACGGTTCTGCTGTTCATCCAGTAAACTCTGCTCAATTAAGAGTTGTTCTTGGTGGTGTTGTTCAATCAGCAGGATCTGATTATACAATAAGTACAAGTAATATCATATTTACCACAGCACCTATTGCTGCACTTGATTGTACAATAACTCTTCTTGGAACTGCATTATCTCTTAATGTCCCTGCTGATGAATCTGTAACTCCAGGAAAACTTTCTACAGGTGGTCCACAGTGGAACACTAGTGGAGACGTTTACATTAGTGGTATTGCAACTGCTAATAATGGATTAGTTGTTGGTGTTGGTTTAACTCTTGGCGATAACGTTAAGTTAAATCTTGGTACTGGTAGTGATCTACAGATTGTTCACGATGGTTCAAATAGTATCATTGATGATGCTGGAACTGGGTCATTGGTTTTAAAGTCTGATACTGAAATTAAGTTTTTAAAGAGAACTGGTGATGAAAATATACTAGTAGCAACTCCTGATGGTTCAGTTGGGTTATTCTACGACAATACAAAACGCCTTGAAACAACTGATGGTGGAGCACTAGTTTATGGGACAGTTGGTGCTGGACAAACTGCATTAGTTGTTGAAGGTGATGGTAAGTTCACTGGTGTTGTTACTGCTACAAGTTTTAGTGGTGATGCAACTGGATTAACTGGAACACCAGACATAGCAGTAAGAAACATTACTGGTACTGCAGTAACATTCACTGGTGATGTTTCTATTGGAGGAACCCTTACATATCAAGATGTAACTAATGTTGATTCTGTCGGTTTTGTTACCGCAAGAACGGGTGTAAGAATTACTAATGGTGGTATTGTTGTTACAGCTGGTATTTCTACGTTTGGTGCTAATGTTATTCCTGATGGCAATGGCACAAGAGATCTTGGTGCTACAAGTACTCGTTGGGCAAACCTTTACACTTCTGATATTGACTTAAGTAACGAAGCAAAAGGTGGTAATGAGGTTGATGGAACTTGGGGTTCGTATACAATCCAAGAGGGAGAGAATGACCTCTTCTTAATTAACAGGCGAAACGGCAAAAAATTCAAGTTTGTTCTTGAAGAAGTAAACTGAGGTTAGAAAAATGCCAATATTCGTAGGTTCAAATAGCGATGACTCTAGGATTAGATCCAATAGAGTTGGTTTCGCTGTAAGCACAGCAAACCCTGGAACTGCATCAGAAGGTGATGTATATTTCAATAGTTCTGATAGTGGTTTAAGAGCATATGATGGGAGTGCTTGGAGTGCTGTAGGTGCTGGTGGTGGCACTTACAGTGGTATTGCATCAGGAACTTTATCTAACGGACAAACTGTTATTATTCAAAGTGATGGAACTGTAGTAGGAGTTGCTTCTACTGCACCAACTTTTAATGTAACTGCATTTCAATCTAGTAATGCTGTTAAACACGTTAATGTTGCATATGTTGGTAGTAATAAAGTAGTTATTGCCTTTGAGGATCAACCAAGTGGTAGTCGTGGAGCAGCAGTCGTTGGAACCATTAGTGGATCATCAATTAGTTTTGGAACTCCTGTTGTATTTGACGCTAATTACAGTTACAATATTGGAATTGTATATGACTCAGATAATAATAAAGTAGTTATTTTGTATCGGGATGATGGAAGTTCTAATTATAGTAAGGCAATTGTAGGAACTGTAAGTGGCACTAGCATTAGTTTTGGTTCTGATGTTGTATTTGGTGGAAATACTTACACATCTGTTCCAATTCGGGCTGTATTTGACTCTTCTAATAATAAAGTAGTAATTGCTTATCAAGACTCTAATAATTCTAATCGTGGAACAGTAATTGTAGGAACTGTATCTGGTAATAGTATTAGTTTTGGTTCTGCTGTTGTATTTGAATCTGCTGGCGTCGGGAATTTTCTATCAGCTGTATTTGACTCTACTAATAATAAAGTGGTGATTGCTTACGATGACAGTGGTAATTCTAATTATGGAACGGCAATCGTAGGAACTGTAAGTGGTACTTCAATTAGTTTTGGTACTAAAGTCGTATTTGAATCTGCAGGCATTTGGATGATTGGTAGTACATTTGACTCTACTAATGACAAAGTAATAATTTCTTATCAGGATAACGGAAACTCTAATTACGGCACAGCAGTTGTTGGAACTGTAAGTGGAACTAGTATTAGTTTTGGTACTCCTGTAGTATTTGCACAAGCTAACACAAAATATACTTCAGCAGCATACGACTCCACTAATGATAAAGTGGTGATTGCTTACACTGGAAACGGTGATTATGGAACAGTAGTTAGAGGAACCGTATCTGGTACATCAATTAGTTTTGATTCCCCTCAGGTATTTCACTCTGACAGTACAGAGTACGTTTCATTAGTATATGACTCTGGCAATAGTAAATTAGTTGTTGCTTTTAGAGATAATGAAAACTCAATCGGAGAGGCAACGGTAATGGATTCTACTACCCTTTTTTCAACAAATCTCTCATCAACTAACTTCTTAGGTTTTTCTGATGCTGCATATTCTGATGGTGCTACTGCAAAAGTTCAGATAGTTGGTTCAACAGATGATGCTCAAACTGGTCTTACCACTGGTTCTCTACATTATGTTCAAACAGATGGGACTTTAAGCACCACAGCAGGAACTCCATCAGTAGTGGCAGGAATTGCTCTTACTGACACCAAAATTTTAATTAGAAAATAAATACATTCAAAAGGCATAAACAAGATGGCACCCATTTTTGTAGGATCAAACAATGAAAACACTAGAATAAGATCTAATAGAATTGGTTTAGCTGCTAGTACCTCTGATCCAGGCAGTGCAGCAGAGGGTGATGGATATTATAATAGTTCTGATAATCAATTAAAGTTTTATGATGGTAGTGCTTGGAGTGCTATTCAAGGTTCTGGTTCTGTAGAGTTAGTTGCTTCAGGATCATTATCTAATGGTGAAACAGTAATCATTAATGCAGATGGGACTGTGAGTGTTGTATCAATAGGGTCTGCATCTATAGGAAGTGATGTTACATTTGAAACTGATGTAATAAGTTACCCTTCAGCAGCATACGACTCTGCCAATAATAGAGTAGTTATTGCTTACAGAGATAACGGAAACTCTAATTACGGCACAGCAGTTGTTGGA
>Ga0181373_1000267_pt1 | contig 12602 bp, 13 predicted proteins | sample LowvirmetaG_3_FD_130159 | JGI IMG/M metagenome (GOLD analysis project Ga0181373, IMG submission 130159) | Marine viral communities from the Subarctic Pacific Ocean - Lowphox_09 viral metaG | ecosystem: Environmental > Aquatic > Marine > Oceanic | place: Subarctic Pacific Ocean | collected... | reverse complement strand
ATACTTGCTGTTCAAGTTACCAACTTTTTGGATACCGAAAGCATACTTCATAGAATCTGCATCAGCACCATCTGTAGCTGCAAATCCTGGGATTGATTCCAAGATAGTACCTACTGTTGGAGAACATACCATAAAGTTAGCACCTCCTCTCAAAGTTAACTGGTGAATCTTGTTAGATACCTTGTTTAACTTAGTACCGAGAGTTTGGAACCATTGACCTTGTGTATTGTAGAAAGTACCATTAGCAATAGGTGCATCACTTGATCCATCAAATGCTTGGTTGTTTACAGCTGACCAGTAGTCAGTAGTAAGAGCATTCTCTAACAACATACCGAGGATTTCCAAATCAATCTCAAGAGCAATGTATTCACTCATGATTGAAGTCAATTCAGCTTCAGCATCTAATGAGTGGTATGCATTCAAATCTTGAGCAAACTCAGGAGTCCATACTGCTTTCAACTTTTTAGTTTTAGCAACAATCGCCTCAGATTTCATCTTAATGTTGATTTCTGGGATATCGATTGGGTTGTTGTTTAAGTTGAGTGAAGTGTTACCTTGTTCGAAGTCGCCTCTTTCCGCAGCAGTAGTCTGTTGTGGGTAAGAAATTACTAAATTTGAAGGATCAGTACCATCAGAACCAGATGCAATGAAAATGAAGTTAGTACCATCATAAGCATTATACTGAGGGTAGTTAGTAGCAACTGCAGTACCTTCAACTACAAATCCTCTGGCACCATTAGTGTCAGGGTTATCAAATGTAGTAGCAACAACAGTAATCTTCTTTAAAGTACCATCAGCAACAGAAGCAGATAGATCTGCATCATATCCTGTATCGACCCATGAAGCAGAAGCAATATCAGTTGGAGCAGCAAGAGCTGATGAAGTCAAGTTTGTGGAATAAGTCCACTTACCTGCACCATAAACACCATCAGATGGAGCAGTATCAGTATCAGTGACACCATACATGGAGCCTGATCCAAATACATCACCACCTACGGCAAATTTAGAACCAGACTTAGCTGTTCCATATTGGAAATCAAGGAAGAAAACAAGTCCTGAAGGTAAGCTCATAGGTTGAACCGAAACGAAATCTTTCGCTGCGATTTGACCGAATACCTTTCTTACGAGAGGAAGAGCAATTCCAGACCATTGTTCACCAGTACCTCCTACAAATTGAGCACCGTTAGTACCGGCACCAGTAAGGGAGGATTCAACAACAAGCTGTTTAGCTTGGTTTTCGAGGATTAAGGCCATGTTGTTTTTCTCGGTTTCCGAAGAAATACCTTCTAACAATCCGGTCTTATCCCACTTATTAGCTAACTTAGCGGCATCCGACTGGACGTTTTTCCACTGGTTAGAGCTCTCTAAAAGAGAATTTAAGTTTGACATTTTGTTTTGTTTTAAAATTTAAAATTAATTAATACCTGCTAATTTTTTAAAGCGAGCTACCATAGCATCTTCTTGAATAACGTTTTCATTCAAAGGACGTTTTGGAGCAACACCAGCAGGTTTTGAAGCCATACCCAATGATTCTCTAATGTTAGACTTAATAGACTTAGCTACTAAGTTTTCATTAAGAGCTTCAAAGATATTTTTAGCTTCTTTTACTGTTTCAGCTTTATCAAAAGCTTTCAAAACTTTAATTTTCTGATTTTCTGTTAAGTTTTTAGACTTGAAAATCTTGTTAGTATAAAGTAACTTAGAATTTAATAAGTTAACTTCGTTGAGTTCAGAACGTAAATGATTAATAACTTCTTTAGCTTCATTCAGCTCTTCAGATACTTTCATTTTCTTAAGTTCGGCTTCAATGTCATCTTTGGCATCTTCAAATCCGTCCTTATAGCCTTCTTGTTCAGCATCTGTTCTAGCATTCTCTTCCAACTCAATTTCTTCAGTATCAGTAACATCAACTGTTACATCTACTTCTTCGTCTTCAGCATCTGCCATTTCAACTGCATCTCCTCCAGCTTCTAGTTCGCCTGAATTAACCATGTCTTCGATTACATCTTCGATCATGTTCTTTAATTCTTCTTCACTCATATCATCAAGGTCAACATCATCATCCTCTCCAGCTTCTTTACCTTTTTCGTATTCATACTTGTCTACGTCAGCACGTTCTGCTCTTGATTCTTCTGATACTTCTTCCTTAGCTTCGTCCATTTCCTTTTTTCCTTCATCCATCTCATCTTTAGCTTCGTCCATTTCTTTAGCTTCGTCCATTTCGTCCTTAGCTTCGTCCATTTCTTTAGCTTCTTCGAGTTCTAACTCAGCTAATAATTCATCGAGGTTGAGTTCTTCATCCATTTCTTTTTCCTCATCCATGTAATCTTTGCCGTAGCCTTCATCCATTTCTTCGGTTTCATCAATTTTTGTTGAAACTTCCTTGTCAAATTTGTTTTGACCTTTTAGTTTGCCTTTTTCATACTCATACTTATCAACTTTTGCTCTTTCTTTACGAGATTCTTCTGAAATTTCTTCGACTTCGTCGATTTCTTCAATCTCATTAATTTTTTGAGCAAGCATGTCTTTAAGATGAGGTGTAAAAGCTTCTTCTAAAGCGGCTTTCGCATTAGCGATAGCTACTTCTTTGACTGCTTTAGCATCTGCGATAGCATCTGCTAACAAATCTCTGTTTGCCATTGTTCCTAAATTTTTTGGGAAAATACGCTTATTCTGTAGAAGCGTAATAGTGATTAATAATAATAATTAAAATGCTGTATAGACTGACAGCATATTCTAGAGATACATATGTAAAAAAAACAAAAGGACGCAAAAATGCGTCCCTTTATCCTTCTATTTTATTTTGTATAAGTTTATATAATAGGACATTGCCCATTATTACAAAGAATTTCTGTGATAACTTCGTTTACTATATGATATTTGATTGAAGATTGATTTGAAGGATTTAAACCTTCACTTATAGGATGAACATATGCTCCAGGTGTAGATGGTGTTGAAACAAAGTCCCAACATAGTAATTCAAAATCATCTTGAACTTCTTGCACCCCATTAGAATTAGGTTGTAAACTACCCATACCCCTAGAAGATACACCTACCGTAATTCCATTTCTGAATAACTCTGTCAGTATATTGCCTGACGGAGTGGGAAGAATTTCAATAGTACCTATCACATCATCCCCATCCCATTTAATAAATTTTATATTATGAGAAACATTTTTTAAGTTAATAATAGAAGAATCTGGGTGGTCTAGTTCTCCTAATGCTCTGTTTTCTTTAACAGGACCGTCAATATAATTTTTTACTTCTCTTTCTAAAATTTCTCTAGGGTAGTATCTACCATTACCATTTTTGGTTTCAGCAGTTTGCAATCTACCTTCAACAATTAAATTACCGTTCTCGGTTTTAAGAGCTTCGGTAATTGCTTGAGGAGCAATTTTAAAAAATTGAGTATCTATAAGGGTCTGTTTCATTATCCCATATTATTCTTGTCAGCGGTAGCTTCCATTAACTTTTTTTCTAGTAAAGCAATTTCTTTTTGAATATCTTTAACAGCTTCTTGGTTTACAAACTCAGCAATGCTTTCATCTTCTGTAAGGGAGCAAGCATTTTTTCTTTCTTCAATTGCTCTTTCATAAATCTTAGCTTCAATTTTCTTTTTAGCCATTTCACCTAAACGGTTAGCTTCTTTAAGCACTTCATTGTACTTCATTCTGCCTTCTTTTTTGACTTCTTTTTTAGCTTCTTTTTTTAAATCTGCTTTTTCATCTTTCATACCATCTAAATAACCTTCTTCTTCAGCATCGGTACGTGCGTTTTCTGCTAAATAAGCTTCAAATTTTGTTTCATAAGCTTCAGGTTTACGATCTGCAAATGGGTTTCCAAGTGATGGAACTCCTGCTACAGCTTCTTCTAATAATTCTTTTAATTTTTCTGAGTTGTTCATTATTGCTTCTTTTAAGTCTCCATAGCCGGAGGATTTGTATTTACCTTTTATTTCTTCAGGAGTTAAACCCACTACTTCATCAGTATAGCCGATTCCTTCTACTCCAAATGCTGCGTTTTCAATGTAGTACATAGGATCTTTTCCTAATTGTTTTACTACAATTTCCATTGCTTTTTCAAGTGGCATTGAGTTATCTTTTCTTATTTCAATTGCTACACCATTTAAAAGTTGGTCAGGATTAATATTATTAAATAATTTAGGGTCCTGGTAGTCATATACTTTTGAGTTTATTTCGTCGACTTCTTTAGTGGGTTTCTTTTCAGTTGCTTTGGCTGCCTCCGTTAAGTACTTTTGAAATTTATATATCAGTTCGCTTGTCATGTTAATAAATATTAATCTTTGTATAAATCTATATAATCTATACCTTTTGCTTTTTTTCTTAATGCTTTTTGATCAACAGGTTCGTATCCAATTGAAGTATAAGAAGAAATATTAGGTTTAGATCCTTTTTTTTTGAATGCAAAAGGGGTATTATATGCCATCCCAGCCATTTCTTTAATACTACTTTTTACTAAAGAATATTGATCAGGATAATTTGATCTAAAAAAAGTTCTGAATGAGTTGAAAGTATCAATTACCTTATCTGCTTGATTTTGGTATTCTTTATCACTCCTTAATTCGGGTTTTGTTTTAAGAGTTTTAGCTGAGTTTTTAGCTTGTCCTAAATTTTTGTATAAATCAACAAAACTAGGTAAGTCTAATACATCATGTCTAAGACCACCTCCCTCTGATTTATATTTAGGGTTGAATTTGTAATAAGTATCTAAGTTAGCACTGAAGAAATCTTTAGGATCTATTTTACCATACCTATCCTCAACCCTTTTAAGGAATTTCGGTGATAAATCTTTAGGTTTGATAGTTGCCATTATTTAGATGTTTTATGAAGTTCTTCAGTCAATTGGTAATATTGAAGAAGATTAATTAAATCATCATTATTAATCTTAGAATTTTTATCTAATTCTTTGAGGAGTTTTACTACTTCTGTTAATTTAATTTTAGTAGCTTCATCCTCCACACTTTGGATTTGATGATTTAATACCTTTTTTACTTCATTAATCTTAGTATTATAAATCTCTTTTAAACGAGGAGTATTATCAATCGAATTAATAAATTCTTTTAATATACCTTTTTGACCCTTATTTAAATTAGAGTATTTACCATTAAATTTCTCAAGCATTACTTTGTAAGTAAGAATTCTTAAATCTTTATCATACTTACCAAACTCCTCAACTAAGTCCGCTTTTACTTTTTTCTCACTAACAGGTTTTTCAGTTAATTGTTCTAAAATTGTTACTTTATTAGCAATAATTTCATCAGTTTCTGATAGTTTATCTGAATTGTATATTTCTATTAGTTTATAGAATGCTGCATATCCCTTATAGTTAGGAACCTGATGTCTAAAAAATTCCCCTAAATTGTAATGTTTACGAATTTCATTAATTAAGTTGTATTTATCTCTTCTTAATGCACTTCTGTTTAATTTACGAGTAGCTTCTAATATGGTATTTAAAGTAATATCTGCTTTACCTTCACTTAAATTCTTAGTTTTAAATAAAGATTCATAAAGTTTATATTCTTTTCCCAATTCAGTTTTAGCAAATGATTTTTTTAAAATATTGAGGGAAGCAGATTCGCCACCGGATAGTGTATCAGCAGTTATCTGTCTTACTAAAAGTTCAAATAAAAGACCTGTATTTTTATACTTAGAATGTTTGATTCTCATTGATGGGCTTTTTTATAAATATATAAAGATTTTCACTCCTTTAAGTTACTTTCATCTAGTAGTGAACTATCTTGCTCAAATACTAATTGTTTACGGTTAACTGGTAACTTTTTTAACATCTCTTTATTTTGTAGATAAGCTGTTTTAGCTTCTAGAGCTAAAGGTGAACCGCCTTTATATGAAGGTCTTATAGAATCCGATTCATTTTCTTTACCTTTCATTGCAGCTGCTCCTAATCTATCCTTACCAAAATTATCATTTTGGGTGTTACGATTAGAAACTTTTTCTTCAGGGCGACCTAATTTTTCATTATATCCTGCAGGAACATTATCAGGTTCATCATAATATCTACCTTTACCATACATAGAGGCTAGATCATGAGGAGTACCATATGAATTCCCAGTTTCCACAGGGTCATTACCTTCAGTTTCAATTTGGGTATTACGGAAAGCACGTTTAGCATCTTCACTAACTAAATCCCTAAATTCTACATATTGATCTTCACTTAAATGGAATAAATGATCATAAATAAAATCAGTTGGGAAAAGTTTAGTTTCCATCATTTGAGCCGCTAAATCAACTTTTTCTTTCATTAACGCTACTCGTTCCTGATCATAAATGATTGATGGAGTGGTTAGGTTTAATTCAAAATTTGTTAATTCTTCACCATCAAATCCTTGTGTGTAAAGATGAACAACTGCAATTTTATATAATTCTGAAAGCACAATTCGTTGAATGCGTTCTACAGTACGGGCAAATCTAATATCTTCAGCTGCTAATGTAGCTTTACCATCAGTGTTTTCATCATAACCCAAAAAGGCTTTTGGTACTTTAAGTGCGGCAAATAGTTTATCTCTTAAGTATTCTACGTCTTGGATGCCATCATATTGCATCCCAGGTGTGGTATCAATTTTAGTAGCGGTATCATTACCTCTAACCGGGATATAAAAATCTTCTAACATGTTTTGCATGTTATATTTTAGATTATAATCACCTGTTTGTTGATCTACATACGGAGTACGTTTCATCTTTGAGATAGTTTTTTGCATAAAATTCTCTATCTCAGCAGGTGGGATGGCTCCTACATTTATATAAAAAATACGCTTCTCAGGTGCACGAACAATTCTATGTACCAACATAGCATCCTCCATTAACACATACTGTTTAAATAATTTGCGAGCAGGTTCGATATAACTCCTACCATATGGAAGATAGTTTACATCTGATAGTAATCTAAAATGAGCTATTTCATAATTATCAAAATAAATTGCTGTGTTGCTATCTCTATCGCTTGTGTATTGTGTTCCTCCAAAATACCCACCATATTCTCCTCCACCACTTAATCCATCAGGATCAAATTTAAATCTTACTTCTACATCCTTTTTATTTTCACCTACTTTTTCTTCTCGTATAATATTATAAGCTGTGTAAGGAATAACATTATATACACCAAATTTTTCTGCTATTTCTAATTTTAGGAAAAAGTCACCATACTTACACATTTGACGAATCCACATCCATAAATTAAATTCGATGTTTAAAACATCATAAAATAAGTTATAAAGGATTTTTTGTACTTGTTCGTCCGAACTTTTAATTTGGAGTACCTCACCCATTTCACTTTTTAAAGTGGATTCATCAGATAGTATATCTAAAGAAGAAGCAATGATAGCATCTGTATCCATTGCTTCGTAGTCTGAATATAATTGGGTTCTGAGGGTTTGGTAGTTTAATGCAGGATTATAAGCTGCCATTTGATTGGTAGTATATAATCTGTTATACCTATCAACCATTGAATTAGTTTCAGTGGTCCCTGCCATTTGTTCTTGATTAAAGTCAAGAACTTTAAGTTGGCTACCTCCTACGTTACGGATTATTACATCTGTAGAAAATAGTCTTTTTAATCTTGTAAATACGCTAGTATCAGCCATGTTATGTTAATATATGAATAAATATTATAAAAGCCAACTAAAATCTTCAGTCCCACCTTTCCCATCATCCATTGTATAGGGATTATCTTTCCCTGTAGAGAAATATGCCCCGTGGTATTCAGTAGTATTTTTAGAAAATGCTCCTAAAGCTGCTTTTGTTATATCTAATCCGTGTTGTTTAAATTTTAATGCAGTATCTCGTACATATAAGCCGATACCAAAACTCATAACTAAATCATCATTATAACCTGTTTGAGCTTCTGCTCTTCCATGTTTCCAAATAAACGTTTTCATCTCTTCTAGTAAACGCTTAGATTGGATTGTTACTCCCTTATCACTTACATATTCTTGACATTTACCTATTACCATAGGACGAGTTCTAGTAGACATAGTAAATCCTGCTGTCATACTTGAATTATTTTCATAATTTTGTAAGTAAGAATCTACATTTACCATATCAGATTTTGGTGAATAATATAAATTGGGATAGTTACGTTCAATAATAGTTTGAATAGTACTCCATCCTATATTAGCATTTTCAACTACTAATAAAGCATTATTATATTCAGTAGCAATTGCTGTTAAAATGTTTCCAAAATCTTTAGTACCTACTTGACCCTTATACTCACCTACTTGAGTTGCTGATTCCACATCAAATATATGAAATGCTGAATAATCTTTACCATCACCTCTAGCTACGTCAGCTGAGATTAAATATTGCCTAGTATAGTCGGCTGATTCCCAAATCCATAAATTTTGATCTGCTCCTCTTCTTTCTAAAGGTTCTTTAATTGTAGATTTTTCTATAAATTCTAAATATTCTGGATAGAAAACTATGTCTCCAGAAGTACTAAAATCACAGTCACACTCTTGTGCTGCCATTCTTGGATCACCTAGCAATTCATCTTGCCTATCTCTCCATGCTTGGTCTCGTTCAGGGTGAACAAACCAAGGTAATTTAATAGGTAAAAATTCATTCTCACTTGCTTCTGCCCTAACCCATGTTTGGTGAAACCAATTACCTGTACCATAAGGAGTTGAAAGTGCTATACATCCTCCACCTGTAGCAAGTGTTTGTTGAGCTGATGCCCATATCTCACCAATGTTATCAATAAAAGCGGCCTCATCAATTAGTAGAAGTGAAACTGCTTCTGATCTACCAGCATCACTTGATGCTGAAGTGGCTTTAATTTGAGAACCATTAGCTAATCTAAGGGTTAGTTTATTATTTTCTTCATAATCTACTTTAAGCCATGAAGGTAAATTTTCATACATAAATTTAACCTTTGTAACCATGTTTTTAGCAGTTTCCTGCTTAGTAGCTATACAAAGAATGTTTTTATCCTCATGAAAAATCATTAACCACAAAGAATAGCCAGCGGATAATGTAGAAATTCCTAATTGGCGTGATTTAAGGATAATAGAATAAGGATTATCTTCGAATAATTTAAGTACTTTTTCTTGAAAAGGATATAAATGAAAATTAATTCTACCTCTTTGTGGGTGCTGAATCATACAATACTTCTTCATGAAGTGTATAGGGTCCTGGGCACATTTTACGTATTCTTGCCTTATTATTTTTTTAAGGTTACTCATTGAGGGAGTGTATAATCTACGGCATGTAATAATAAAAGTGTTCCTACTACCCCTACCCAGGGTTTTTTATACCATTTATCTACTTCATTTAATCTATCTCTATAAAGAGTAATTTGATTATTTAATAATTCTATCTCTTCATCTCTATAAAGAATAATATTATCATTATGATCATTTAACTCTAAATGAAACTCTATTTGTTTTTCTAATTGTTCAATTAAAATAGTTTTAATAGAATCTTGTGTTTCTAGAGTATCTAAAGCTAAAAAGAATTCTTCAAGTTCTATGGCAGGAATTTGAAGAGTATCTTGTGAAAAACAAAGACTAGATACACATAAAGAAAGTGTAATTAGGATTTGTTTCATTTTTTAGCTCTATACTTCTTTTTAAAATCACTAGTAGTTTTTTTAGCCGTAGTGGTTTTTTTAACCTTTAATTTAGTTTTAGCTACTTTTTTATCTTGACTTTTAATTGCCTTTTTAGTTTCTGCTTTTTTAGCTTCTATTTTTTTGACTTTAGCTTTAACTTGCTTAATTTCTTTTTTATTAGCTTCAACCTTTTTTTTAGTTGATTTTTTTTCTTTAGAAGAATTAACAACTAATAACCCTCCTATAAAAGTTAAGGCACCTAAAATATATTTCCATAATTTCATAATAATAAATATTAATGGTTAATGGTTTTTAAAATTTGTTCAATACGCTCATCAGTTGATCCCTTAATAGTATAAAAAACAGGACGATATTTAAATAAAAGTTTTTGAATAGTTTCATCAATTTTGTTTCTATATTCAACATTTGTTTCACGAATTCCATTATCTTCAATACCTAGTCCCTCTGGTGAGATGTAGAATATAAAGTCATATTTTTTGATAAATCTAGAAGCATACTCATTAAATGCATCAGCATCTATATAACTTACTTTTGTAGCACAATTTGTAAAAGACATTACATCAATAATTGTTCTATCAGTAATAAGATTTTCTTGCATTAGTTCTGTTACACGTTCAGCAAGAAATATAGTTTGACCTTCAATAGTAGTCTCATGATTCAAAGGAATACCTAATGAATTAAGATACTTACTACGTTCAGTAGCAAAATTATAATTTTTAAATTCAGGTAATTCTTTCAACGCATTTACAAGCGTTGTTTTACCTACAGACATTGTTCCACAAAAACCTATTTTCATAATAATCTTATTTTATCCTCCTTGACGTGCTGATTCCCTCATTGCAGGATTTTTATACCATGGAATCCCATTTCTTTCTCTTCGAACTTCTTTCCATTCTTCTTCAGTGTGATAAATCCCGTAAATATAATATTCTCTTGCTCGTCTCTCACCCTGAGGTATGAGAGCTGGTCCTTCCCAATTATGAAGTTTACCATCCCAGTGATGTAATATAGTACCATCAGGAGTTTTAGTTCGAGTTGGTAAAGGCCATTTATTATCTTGTCCCATTATTTTAATTTATTAGTGTTTTCTTTAGGCATTGTTAAACCCCCCATAAGGTATTCATGTGTATCTCCCATTTCCCAAGGTTCCTGGTTGTTAGCGGGATCATTTAAAAAATCATTTACTTCTTTTTGTAGCAATAATATTTGTTCTGCTACTAAGGTACCTTGAGCTCCTGATACTGTAATACCTCTAGCACTTAGTGCATCTCCTACAAAGTGAACATTAGGATATGTAGTTAAACTTAAATCTTGGTAATTTACAAGGGGTTCAGGTGAAAGATATTTAACTTCAGGTACATAAATTCCCCAATCATCCCCAAGTGTTGGGAATACTTTTTTCATATCCTCAATAAAGTCTTCAATATATTTAAAATATCCCTTAAATGCATCTCTTACTTCCTGAAGACCTTTCTCACCAATATAATGGGCTTTTACCCAATCACCTTCTGAAGTGAGGGTTTTATCTTTATTTGAAGGACTATAGTAGAGGCCTGCTTTGTATTTAGCTTCATATCTCCCTATTGCTTTTTTCCCATTTAAACCTTCATTACATACAATGTCCAATTTTTGCACTTTAGAAACTAATTCACGAGACCAATCAAATGGTTTATCAATACCTTTAACTTCCATTAAGATACCAAAGTTAGTCATATCGTTTCTATGTTCTTCCCCTTTCTTAGCATGACCATTATAACTGTAATCACCATATGTTTCTTCAAGTGCTACATAGGCTGCATTATTGTTTGTACAAAATGAACGAAGTGATACACCTTCATCTTCAAACTTACGATATAACTTAAAATCATAACTTACATCAATTAGTTTTTGAAAATGTTTTTGTGGTGCTTCAAATCTAACACCTATTTGTACTGGCTTTGATTCTGTTGGTAGATCATATTCTTCTGCTAATTTTTTACCAAAGTCAATCCCAGATTTGCCTACACCAAATATAAGTGTATCATAACCTATCCAATCATTATCTTCTGTACTTTTATCAGTATGTAATTGTTGGGTATCAAAATCAATTGATGTAACCTTAGTTTTCCAAATAAATTTAACACCTTTATCACAAAGATAATCGTACCAATTTTTACCAATTTCATGTAGATAATCTGTACCAACATGCCATACTGGAAATAAGCGGAGCCCAAAATATGGTTTGATAAAATCAGGTTCTGCTACAGGATTAGAACATTGTACTTCTTCGGGTTTGGGGTGAAAACGCTTGAAGTTATCAATTACTTGATCCATTAACTCCATTGCTTTTTCATCACCAGTATATTTAGTTAAATGACCACCAATTGAAGTATGATATGTGAGTTTACCATCACTCCATCCTCCTGCACCCATAAAACCTGTCATTACTTCCTCAGGTTTACGGTTATATGGATCATTACCCATATCAATGATGGTAATTTCACCATCAAAACCTTCATCTACTAATTTAGTTGCAGCATTAACACCTGCTACACCTGCTCCAATTATTACTACTTTTTCCATTGTTATATTAAGATTATGTAAATATACGAACAAAAAGTGACGTCTCCAAAGGAGACGCCACAGATGTCATGTTTTTTTTAATTGCGACTGGCTATGAATCAGTCTATATATTTTTTTGTTACTTTTTATCCTCAGCTACAGATGCTTTACGATATTCAGTTACTAATTTTTTAATTTCACCTAATGCTTTACGAGCTCTACCATGAGCTGCTTTAGATGTACCTTCATGTTCGGCTTTAAATGTTTCGTATAAACCTTCGATTTGTTCAAATAACTCTTGAGTATTCATTTTTTTATAATTTTTATTGTTAAACTTCCGTTACCTTTTATTACGCGATGTAAATATCCACAAGGGATGTCAAAACTACTATTTTCTTTAAGTTCAAATGGAATTTCTTCATCAAATTGAAATTTCCACCCATTTCCTTCTATAACTT
>Ga0181373_1000266_pt1 | contig 12629 bp, 10 predicted proteins | sample LowvirmetaG_3_FD_130159 | JGI IMG/M metagenome (GOLD analysis project Ga0181373, IMG submission 130159) | Marine viral communities from the Subarctic Pacific Ocean - Lowphox_09 viral metaG | ecosystem: Environmental > Aquatic > Marine > Oceanic | place: Subarctic Pacific Ocean | collected... | reverse complement strand
GTATAACTGTATGAAATAGAACCATTTCCATTGCCACCATTGCCTCCACTACGACTAAGATTTACTATATCACTTCTATAATCGGAGTTTCCTCCGCCACCGCCACCGCCACCATACCTTTTATCAAATCCAGCATGGCCGCCACCAGCAGGTCCACCTGACCCACCGCCCCCGCCACCACCGCCACCGCCGTCACTGGGACAGTCGCCACCACTGCCACCACTATAGGTGTAAATAGTTCCTCCATTATATGGATTCCAATTATTTGCACCATATCCACTGGGTGATGGTGTTCTCCAGGAACCTCCACCGCCGCCACCGCCACCGCCAGCGGATGCTATAAGAGTGCTTCCACGAACAACACCAGAGGCACCGCCTCCACCACCACCGCCACCAGACCAACCACGGGGGCCAGCACCACCTCCACGACCACCAGGTGCTATATTACTGCCACCAGCACTACCAAATGACCAGAAAGTACCTCTTCCTCCACCACCACCTTGACTTCCTATTCTAAAGGAAAAAGGTTGTCCCTGTGCTTGTCCATTAGGTACTGTAAATGAACCATATCTTCCATTACCGCCACCACCACCACTTCCACCGGCATCAGATCCACCACTGCCGCCTTGAGCACCAGAAATACTGAAAGATACACTATATCCCGTCGGAGGGATATTTACATTATGATCGCCAGGCCCAAAACTTTTGCTTTCAGAAAAATAATTTGTATCAGTAACAGTATCATCAACAATGACTGTAACTGTTTCTTGTTCAATATTTTGAGTGGTATAAGTCTTGTTTTCTACTAAAGTAGGAGTCGCATTTCCAACACCAACATACCAATTATAAGTGACTGCGCCAGAATTATCGGTTAGTTTAGCACTAATGGTATGTTTTGCTGCATTATTTTTGGCAACAACAGCACTTGAGGGTTGTGAAACAATTTCAAGTAATGGCTTTACAGTAAGAGTTGCCGTAGAAGATTGGAGTGGTGCATTAAGAGCAGTTCCTGTTCCCTTATTTGCAGAATCATATTCATCTCCAACAGCATATGATATCTCACAAAAAAAAGTTCTTCCAGAATCAATAGGAGTATCTAAATTACTAATAGTAAGAGATGCTGTTGTTGCACCACTAATATTACCACCGTTCGTTAACTTTTGACCCGGTACACCTTCATACCACTGAAAAGTAATTGTACCGGTATCATCAGCTCCAGTGTTTCCTGGAAATGTTGCTGTTCCGGCAACTGTAAATGTTACAGAATCATCTTTATTTTTAGTGGCATCACTTGGTTGTGTTGTATATGACAGAATTGGACCATTAAGGTCCAAATCTGTCGGGATCCGTCTATTAAAATTATTTTCCATGTTCTATCAGTTCTGGAAGTTTTGACCACCTACGACTCCGTAGAGACCAGATGATGTTGGGGTGTCACCATTAAATATTTTAAAAGAGTAGATGTCAGTTCTACTTGCTGTTGTTGTTGGAGTTGGAACCACTCCACCAGGCCAGTAAACTGGAATTGCTACACCACCCACAGTGCGGAAGTCATCTATATCTATGCTCCGACTTCCAGTGCTATCTTGCTCAACTTTAAGTGTGAATGAAGTTGATCCAGAAGGAGCATTTTTCAACGTAAAGTGTGTGATATTTGAGGTTGCAGTACAAATGAATGTCTGTGCTTGTGACAGATCAACCGTTCCAACCTGAGCAGCAAGGGTAACTCCACCAACTCTCTCAGAGTATGTCTTAAAGAATACTCTTCCATCAACATCAAGTGTTGCTTGTGGAGCAGTAGAGTTAATACCAACTGAACTGATACCAGCAGTAGACTGAGCAATGATTATCGTTGCACCTGCACCAACATTTAGAGTTTCAAATGTAGCAATACCTGCACGAATTCTACCATTTGTACTAGTACCACTATCAAAGTCAAATGATGTTGCGGTAATAACACCGACTGGAATGAAATCTCTACAGGTAACGAGACCTGAGAATATTGAGTTTCCGTGAACAAGCAAACTTACGCTTAAACCTGCACCAGCATTTTCGTGCCTATCTCCAACTGTTAGATTAATACTAGATACGGAAGTTCCAATACCAATAGATCCAAGAGCAGTGTTGTAAAGAACTCCAGCATCATTAGTCCAACCAGCAGCAGATACGTTGACATTTGTTATTGCTGACCCATCACCATGGAGGAATGTACCAGTAATAATTCCAGCATTAACATTATCACCAATATTGGTATCACCTAGAACATGTAGGTCATATCCATTTGCTGTGGTTCCAATACCAACACCATCACCATCAACAACAAGTTGAGTAGTTCCAGCCCCAACTTTAAATGTAGCAGCACCTGGTGTGGTTGTTCCAACCCCAACCTGGTCAAATATCATAACATTTTGATTGGTGAACAAACTAGTTGCACCAAAACGACGCCAATCATTTTGAACACTATAGATCCAACCAACATATGCACCCTCACTTGGGTTAGCATTATAAACTAAATCTCCTGGGTTTCCTGCCAGACTTGGAGTTGCAATTCCAACGGTATAGTTTCTAGAAACAGTTGCATCACCCTGTAGGAATAAATTATTAGACTCAAGAGAAGCATTAACGGTTAATTTATTGTTGACGATAACAGGGCCACTAAATTGTGATGATACCTTATTATCGGACCCCCCTTCAACACGAATTGAGCGAGAAAATCTACCCTCAACAGGAGTAACGACATTAAGACTTGGGAGAACACTAATATCCTCACCTTCAATTGTCTGGAATGGAGTATCAAAAATTTCTTCACGGCCAGTAATCGTGCTGAGTTTCTTATTACCAGAGTAAGAAATACCCCTGTCATTCATACCAGTGTAGAAATTAATTCCACCCTGACGCTTGAGTGACTGTGCAAGTAGTTCTTCTTCTCCCGAGATAGAACGATCTTGTCTATCCGGTAATGCAGTTGAATAGTTACCAGGACCATAACCAACATACTCAAAGGTATGTCCAGACGCCCTATTAATAGAGTGTCTTCTAAGTTCAACTGGATTAGATTCAATCCTTCTAACTACAGAATTAATGGGGTGTATTGTTGGTCTTGTTCCAAGAACACCACGGAATACATTGATTGGGTTTCCAGTTACAGTGGTCTTGACTCTAACAATCTCATCATCAACTAAGAGGAAATCTCCAATCTTTATATCCAGATTAGAAATTTGAGTTATATTGACCTCATCACTCGTAGCATTGATAATTGCTGCAGATAATGTAGTAGTAATTCCAGCATAAGTTGGAATCATTCGACCATTTAGATTTTCACTATCGTTAGTGATAACACCATTATTAGCAGATAAACCTTCATGAAGTGCAAATATTGATGATGAGGATTCGGTAAGTGTGTTAGTTGCAATACCAACATTTACCTCAAACTGTGTTAACGAATTAACTTTAGATACAACAAATGATCCATTATACCTGGCATTTGTTGCTCCAGTAACTTTTATTCTTTGACCTGCAGCAAATACATGTTTTTGACTGGTACTAGTTAAAGTTGCAATTCCAACATTATTATTATATACAAAAGTATTAATTGATACTGCTTCACCAGTTAGTTGTGCGAATGATCCAGTCGCATCAGTTGCACCAATACCAGTGGTTGTAAACCCACCAACAGACTTAACAGAGGCAACTGTAATTGAGGTTGCACCACCAACGGGAACATCAGTAATTCTATAAAGTTGATTATAGTCAGCAAATCCTTCAGAGTTTACACCACTAATTCTTAAAGTATCTCCAACATTGTTATAGATACCTGTTACAGTTACAATAGCAGAACTAAATCCAGTGTATGTAGAAACACCGGTAACAAACATAGAGTTACCAATACCATATGCACTACCACCATCCATGACGGTGATGTCAGTAATTTCACCACTTGATCCTGTTGTAATCTTAGCAGTAGCATGATTACCCACATCAGTTGTTGTACTACCAGTTCCAACTAAAGTAGCATTATAAAGAGTAGAATTAGCAGATCCATAACCTGCACCAGCACTGGTAATACCAAGAGTGACGATTCTGTTTAAACCATGATCAAGTATGGTGTTAATAGTATGTCCTATTCCACTAAAAGATGTAATTTCAGTAATACCAATACCAATTTCATTAGCTTTAAAGTATCTGTTTACTGCCTCTTTTGTAAGACTCTTTCTTGGGTCATTAATTACAACACTACCAATTAGAGATGACCTCGCAAAAGTGCGAGATTCCATTGGGTCTGCCTCAGGATCATCTCTTTGTGTTTGTGGGAAGAGTGATTTAACTGGTTGAGAATACTTTTCGTTTGAAAAAGGAGCAACCGTTGGTTTTTCATTTGCTGCTACAACAGTAAGATAGTAAACACCATCTTGGTCACCACTTATATACTTTTGTGCTTCTTCAACTCTATACACATATAATGTATCATCATATTCTTTCTTTCTAAAGAATGGAAGTGAAGTATTTCTTGTGGAAGTATCATTAGTGAATAATCCTGGATTAGTTCCAAGACCAACAGTAAACATCTTAGAACTAGAAATACCTGTAACTACTGAGGTATGGTTAAATCCAGAATTACCTGCTCCCGTGGTATTGTTTGCACTGGTTACATTATTAATTTGAACTTTTGACCCAACTGTTAAATCGTGTGGAAGTTCAGTGGCAAAACTTGCTGTCTTTGCACCATCTGAGAACGTGGCATTTGCAATAAATCTAAAGTTTCTCTGTTGATTGATATTAGAAATAGAACCAGATCCAAAATATGTTTGGATTTCTGCATTGGTTGATCCTATAGATGTATTAGATTCCTGAATGATAAATCCTTCAACAGGAGGTCTTGCTACTTTACCTCCAGAAGAAGCAGGAATAACATATCTCATTCTATAGAGAGTATCACTAGCATTTCTATTATCACTTCTCCTCGTAATAAAGGTTCTTGGAGTTGCTACTCCAAAACCAGTTGATCCAAGACCAACTACGATTGGGGAAATAGTATTATCAGTTGATGAAGTAGATACTTTGACATACCACTGATTATTAGTATCATCATACTGAACTGGGTGGCCGACATCACCTGCATTCTTGTCAGTAACTCTACTGCTAACTTTTAAAATTCCGCCTTTTTCATTAATAGTAATTGCATTTCCATTGACGGCATCATTAAATGTTTTTGCGAGTTTTAAATTAGTCGCATCGAGACCAGATACAATTGCATGGTAAATGTCATTTGACTCAAGACCATCAGGGAGTTGTCCAGTATCACTAATGACACGAACAGTTTCACCTGTTAGGAAAGTATGATTTGCTGTTAATGTAATAACATTTGATGCACCACCATCACTGAACACACCAATACTATTGATACCTGTTGCACTTCTGTTTACAAGGAATGTCTTCTCAGAACTTGACTGAGAATTGGGCATCACAATACGTGCTCCATACTCAGTTACAGAACCAGCAGAAGATACAAGAACTTTCAGAGTATCATTAGTTTTTGCACCAAGTCTAAATCCATCTATAACATTTTCTGGAGGAACATCTTTATTATTTCTATCATAAAGATAAATGTTACCAGTAGATCCTATGCCAACATTTGGAACTCTACCAGTTTTATGAACATCAATTGCATCAAATTCAATTGCAGCTTCAGTCAGTGGTATTTCTTTTGGTGGAATAGCATGAGTGAAATATCCAACATCATCTTGAGCAAATGCTTGCTCTCTAAATCCGTCCGCAATTAGAGCTTTGGCACCAAAGTTGGAGTTTGAGTTGGTAATTGATTGGTCACCCCCACTCTCAGATACAAAGTGTTCTGCATATCCAATAGCAAAGATAGAGACTGCCTGAATAACAGAGTTATTTGAGCATTTGATGTGGAAGTTTTTATAATTTGGTTTATAGACTGCCCTTGAATCTGTACTTAGAGTTTCATTACCGGCTACGGTATTGTCCTCATAATTTCCTGTCGTAGTATTATATTTTACAAATGCATTGTCATCTTTTTGCAGTCCAATTCCAGTAAATTGAGCCACAACCATTGATTTAAATCCAGTTGCTTTGGATCCATCGGCATGCATACCACACATACCAAAAACAGATCTCAAAGATAGATTGAAGATATATGGTGATGCAGATGTAACAGTATCAGATTGTAATTGTAAGGAGGATCCCGTTACTGATGGCAGTGGATTTACTGGGTCATTTTGAACTTGATATTTAATATTAGTGCTATCTACTTTCTCAGATACAACAAATTGTCCACTATATCCACCGGCAGTGATACCTGAAATACGGAATGGAGTATCAACATCCAATCCATCAACAGCAGTTGAGGTAGTTACCGTAATTGTCGTTGATGATGTAGTACCATCACCTGCCTTGATACTTGTAATACCAACAGATGCGCCAGTTGAACCAACAATACGATGTTCATCAATTTTTGCTTGAATATCAAGACCAGCACTTGGATAGTCTGGTGAAATTGCACGACCAGAAGATTGTCCATAGACAAGACTAACCTTTTCATAGTACATATCCAGGTCAGTGCGATTTGTGGAGTAATCCTGGAATGTATCGCTAATGTTTACATTATTTGTACCGTCTGCATACTCAAAGCAGGTCAGTTTATGGTGAGAAAAGTTAGGGACAAATTCGTTCTTGGTATAATCCTTATAGCAAACACCATTAGGATCTGCATCAAACATAGTAAACTGCCAAAAATAGCAGGCACCAGTAATTCTAAACAGAGTAGATCTTTCAATATTATCGTTCTCTGGATCTGGAACATATTTTGGACGAATTTTGGTCTTTCTTAAATCAAGACCTACGATAGAAGTACCACGGGGAACGATTACACCACCATGAATACTATTGAGTTTATAGAGTTCGTTTTCTGGAGATTCTAAACTTAAATTAGAAGTAAGATCATATGGAGGTAAGTCATTAGTTATTGCACCACTTCTTGTCCTATAAAGATTTACTCCGTCTGGAATATATCCTGGTCTATTATCTACAGTATGATCACCTGGATATAGCAAGATTGTGGTTTTACCAAATCTATCATTATTCAACCCTCTTTGATACGAAAATCTTGACGCTTCGATGAGAGCACGTTGAATAGTTTTAAAGGGGCGTGTGAGAGAATTACCCTGATTTTCTATACTATCAGTCGCATCCAAATCATTTGGATTAACGTAAAGAATCGTTCCTCTGGAAGACTTTAAAAAATTATCTAATCTGGAAAGACCCATCTTATTAGCACTATAGTTCTTGTTATGGATTATTTATCAAACGAAAAAAAGGCAACCTCATAGAGGTCACCTTTTTGCACTTCCTTCACACATTTATATATTACTCTTCTTTTAATTCGTTGTCAAGTATATATTCTACCGTTGTTGCAACGTCATTCATAGCTTCGCGAAGTTCTTTTTGACCACCAGTATGCTGTGTCATTACAGTGGTTTCTGTGAGTGACCACCGCCACTCCTCCATTTTTTGATTATACCATAAATTTACAATCATATTAATTACAGTATTGTTTGTATTTAGAATTCATTTTGATCTATCCCATGCATAGTGTGCTCTTTGTCCGTCTTGCAAAACATAATGAAAAAAGATTTGATGGTAGTATGTATGCATACCTTTACCTGGCATTGGTTCTCTCCAATGGGGTCTTTCACATCCTTTATATACCATCCCATCCCCTGGTTTTAGAACAACCGAGTGATTATCACCTGTATTGATTGTTGTTCTTTTACTTTTATCCAAATATTCATCTGGTGTCTTAATCCAGATAGGCCAGTCGGCATCATTTTCCTCTAAAGTAGTTCCAACATGCACTGTGACTGAAATTTCGCAAGCATCTCTATCAGCGTGTCTTTCTAGTTTTTGTCCGGGGAAGTAATATCTATCATAATAATAGGTATTGTAAAGTTTGCGACCTAACTCTTTTTCAACTTTCCCACGGATACCAGAGTGAATGGTACGATATTGTGGATGCCAATATCGTGCTATTGAACCCTCTACTTGTTTTTCTAATGGTTCATAATCATAATCATCTAGATTTTTACTATGATAGTTAAACTGTCCTCTTCGTATTGGAACAGGATGAAATAATTCTTCAGGATCCCAAAGATTCCTAATAACCAAATATCCGTGCTTTTCCATGAAATCATTACGAGTCCAAGTTGTGCCAGTATTATGCATTTCCTGCAGAATTATCTGATCGGGTGTCATTGATTCTGCCATTACTTCCAACGAGGACCAATTGTCCACCCAACTAAACTTTTACGGCATCCCTTAGTAATTTTTAATACTCTGTGTTGTGTACGAGAGTCAAATAAAATCATAGTTCCTCTTTGACGAGGTGCAATATATGATTGCCCAGTTTCATCCAAAAGTTGAAGATTTCCACCCTCATAATCATCTGGATCAGATAATTGTAATACAAAGGATAATTTTCTTATTGTATTGTTATCCTGCATACATGCTAACCCGGCATCATTATGCCATGTATAAAATTGATCTTTTTCATACTGAGTATATTGAATTGCTTCTCCATCAATAGATGTCAGATCATATAAAAAGTTTTCTTTATTTGCTTTCATTACATAATGCCAAATAAATCCAGAAATCCAATGATGTGTTGGAATCCAAGCGTTCATAGAATTCCTTTTTTCTTTATTAAAATCAGGGCCCTGAATTCTAGAGTCCGTCATTCTATCATCAAAATTTTCAGAAAGGTCTTCTTGAATAATATCTACTACTTTTTCTGGTAAATCTGTAAAATACCAAACTGATTGAAATGCCATTTTTTATATAATAAAATAATTATGAGGTAAATTAATCCACGGGCATGAGTTCTGGATTTTCCAATTCTAATTCATACATCATGGGATGACATTCTTCTAACATTAAATATGATGATGCTTTGTATAATTTTTCTGGAGTCCATCTTTTCCCATCATTAGCTAATTTTATAACTTCTGGATGTGACTTGGCAATCTCTGGAAGTTCATCAAAAGTGAATGGAATATTTTGAATAAAATACAGCAATATCAATACACTTCCGTCGTGATGATCATACCAAGCATACGTTGTGTCTATGTGGTATTTCATGGGTTTGTGTATTACCCTAACTGTATTTAGAGTAATGCGAGTAGGGAGACTTGAACTCCCACGAGCATAATGCTCAACAGATTTTAAGTCTGGTGCGTCTACCGATTCCGCCATACTCGCAAGAGTTACAGGGTTCTTTCTAATCTTTCAGTTGGTTGATCGGGGAAGTCTCTAGGACGACTATCCGTAGCATTATCAGTTCTAGGTGAACCTTCGTTCGCTTTCATAGTATGCTGATAGTTGATCCTCTTGTATCTGATACAGAATGGATCTGGCATCCAATAGGTTACCTGCCAATCAATTAAAGGATTTAACTTTAGGTGCTTCTCTACAGAATGATTAAAAATACCAATCTGAATGTATCCATCATGAGTGACACATTCATTTTCACTAATACTAACTACAAACAGTTGTTTCACTCGTTTTCACCTTTCCAAGTCGGAGGATGAAATACGCAATATTCATTGAATGTGATTTTCATTTCTTTTTCTGTTAGTCCGCAATTCTTTGCGGCTTTTGGAAGATTCCATTTTGCTGAAAATAACATTTCCATAGACTGTCGGGTTTCTGGTCTCATAATCGCAACAAAGTAGTATCTCTTCGTAAAAAGATGGTGGATAAGACATTTTGAAAAAGGTAATGGGACAAATTTTTGCCGGAATTTTTTTGCCCCCTTTTTTGGAATTAAAAGTTGATTTTCCCTCAGATAGGGTCCGCATACGCAAGTGCTTCTTCAGGGCAACGATCACGGACTAGTTCCAACACGGACATGAACTGCTCCATTGTTTCACAGTCCACAACTTTCTCGTCACCCTGCTCAGAGTATAAGTAAAACTTACGTGCTACAGGGTCAACAACGCAACGGGAGAGGAAATCGTCTTGCATAGGAGTTGTTTGATTACCTAGGTATCATAGGACATTCAGGCGTCTTTGTCAACCTCTAGCATCATAGTCATATCCAGAGATTGAAAACTGTTTTGATCCACCTGGATACTCTGCGGGTGTCTCACCCTCATATTCAACGATCAAAGGCTCTCCATCAATTCTGGATGCCTGAATAGTATAATAACAATCAATTGAAGTGCCATTGCCAGACTTAATTTTTACAATTTTACCCCAATCAATACTTTCAATAATAAGATCCTGAGAAGACCCAATTTGTGTAAGAGAAACTGTAATTGACTCTGGGTCAATAAGTCCACTCCAATAATCGGGCAACTTAATTGTGTTATTTCCAGTAAGTCTACCTCGTATATAAACACCTGCTTCGGGACCTTCTAAACAGATATGTCTAAGGCGATGATTTTCTTTATTTGGATGCTTAATATCAAATCCTTTCCACGATTGTTGATTAATAACTCCTTGAATGTTATTGCATTCCAATAATGTATTAACTTTAAAGTTATCAATCTGTGCTGTTTTGTGATAGTAAGGTTTACACGCATCTTTTGGATAATCATCCTCACTTGCGTTAGCATACCAAATATATTCATAGTCGGTCATTGGTACTCCCCAACCACCTGCTTTTTTACTACAGTCCTGGCTGGTGGGAGATGGGATAAATTCTCCTGGAAATTCAAAATTTTCGGGTTGTCCTGGTGAGTTTGCCATGATTTAAACTTTTCCTGATTGTAAGTACTGTGTATTATCTCCTGGATAATCCTGAGGAGATGTGCCTTCATATTCTGCTATGTTTCTTTCACAATCTTGCCTCTCAGCATAAACATGATAGAAGCAATCAATTGGTAGACCTCCGTTTGACTGAAGATAAACCTTTTCCTCATCAAATCTCTTAACGATCACGTCTTGATGAGATCCAACCGGTGTTAAGTTGACTGTAATTGTAGTCCAATCAACCAAACCTTTCCAGTATTCTGGTAGTTGAATTTCTTTTTTATTCGTTACTCTTCCCCTAACGTACACATCTGCTGTCGGTGCTTCCGGAGCAACGTGTCGCAATCTCCAGTCATCTTTAGTTGGGTGTGGAATATCAAAGTCTTTCTTTGCTGCTAAAACATTACCCCTATAATCTGCAACAGAAAGACCAAAAACTGGACCACCTGCCTGAATTCTAAAGTTTACATCAAGATTACCCATTACACCTAAGTTTGGAGAAACCATAGCAGAGTATGGATTACTCAATCCAAGTGGCAATGCACCAGGTGCAAATGCGGGAGGAGAATCTGAGTTTGTAAGAGGTCCAATATTGAGTGTCGCATAGGGGGTTGGGAAATGAGTTGGTTGCCCGGTAACAACCGGACCCTCAAGCATTCCAGATCCATTGATCTTCAGAGGGCCCTCACCAGTGGCAGGGCAGATACCTGACCCATCTTTCATTTGTCCACCAATAACTAAATCATCTACGTGAAATGCCATTTTTACTCCTGATTTTGTTTTTGAATTCTTTGCAGATTATTTTTTGAGTCTTTAAGCGCACAACCATCAGTGACTGCACGAATAATAGAAGAATACAATTTCATTTGTGAATTTGCAATGAGTTCTGCAGATCCAGATGATACTATTTTGTATAAAGTTTTCGTATTTGCAAGAAGTTTTTTACAATCAATACTAATATTCTCAGTAGCAACCATCTTAATGTTACCCTTTGATCCACCTTCACCGACAGCAACCAACTCAATATCAGTTGCTTGCAATCTCAGTTTACCATTAGTTGCAAGAACAACAATGTTTCCGTTGCTTGCATGAAGAAACATTGAGTCTTGTGCTTCCTCATTATCCTCACCACAACTGACTTGAAAGTTTCCAGGTGCTACTGTTGATGTCCAACCTTTTCGTTGTCCATCATTATCCATGAAGAAACCGTGCCGCCCATCTTTTCCCTGAAGCAAAACTCCGGCAGTTACATCTCCTCCTTTATGGATATGACCAAAGGAACAAGACCCATGATCATTTCCATAACGAATACCAGTATAGTTATTCTTTGCACTATCTGTTGGGTTTGCCTGATTACTAAAAGATTTAGCTTCCTCAGCACTAATGACACCATCATTATTGGCATCAACATTGCGATTTAATCTATCATTAACTTTATTTTGTGAGGTAGGTGCTCCCATTTATATTTCCTTTATAATAATACTATTTAAGATAAATTATCAGTGGTTCCAGGAATGTTAAGTCTTGGATCATTGCTAGAGATATCAGTACCCTGTCTGAGGATTGCAGACGGAGGTGTAGTAACCTCAGCATCAATACTCTCCTTCAGTGTATCATAGACTGGTATGAGTTGTCCAGGTGTCTCGTATACACCTGCATAACGAACTCCCTCTTTATAGAAGACTTGACCATAGTATGGTCTTCCATCTATGTATCCAGTCTGCTTCAATCCAACCAAATCTGTCACCTGTAGAATTTGCTCTGGTAAAACCTCAGGATCAACTGGGTCTCTAACTACACTGAACCTTGGAACTGCTTGGAAATTAATTCCAGTATCAGTGATCATTCTAATTTCTGGT
>Ga0181373_1000259_pt1 | contig 12855 bp, 11 predicted proteins | sample LowvirmetaG_3_FD_130159 | JGI IMG/M metagenome (GOLD analysis project Ga0181373, IMG submission 130159) | Marine viral communities from the Subarctic Pacific Ocean - Lowphox_09 viral metaG | ecosystem: Environmental > Aquatic > Marine > Oceanic | place: Subarctic Pacific Ocean | collected... | reverse complement strand
GGCTGGTGATGATGAGTTGTCTGTTAGGACTGAACTTGTTGGTGGCACTGGCAAATACGGGCGTCTTCTGGGTTGGCTTTACATTGGGGACGACAGTGTGTCCCTTAACGAGCAAATGATTACCGAAGGATATGCTCACGCATATGATGGTGGCACCAAGGATATGAACTTAGAAGCACTACGAGAAATTCGTAGACAACATGGAACATTAGTGGAATGAAAGTATTAAGTATTGATTTAGATTATTGCATGGACACATGCATGGATATGATTGATAATACCCAAATCAATCATTATATTGATGATAATCCAGTCTCAAGATGGAAAGCATTTAAAGATCATACTATCATTCCAGACCAGTCTGTTTTTATTGATGAAGATAAAGTCGAATATTGCTTTGATGTTTATCAAAAAGCATTGAAGCATTGTAACAGTGTCATGTTCGGATATGATCATGATGCGATCTTGTATCGTTTAGAGATGGATGATGCATATGATCTTGATATTATTAATATTGATCATCATGGTGATATGTTGAATGGGAATCCATATGTTGGACATATGGAGTTGTTTAATTTTGATGAAGAAGAAGTAATTGATTATGAGTTTAGCAATTTCCAAGATGGTAATGTCATGGAAGGTAATTGGGTTGGATGGTTAGAGTGGAAAAATAAACTTAATAGTTATACTTGGATTCATGGTTTGAGGAGTCTTGGATGCACAGAACATAGTAAAGGAAGAAGTGTATCTGAAGTACATTCTAAATATTTTTCTTCTGATATAGAATATTACTTAAAGGAAGATTATACATTTGATGATTATGACTTTGATTTTATATTTGTATGCCTATCACCAGGTTATATGCCAAAAAAATACTGGAATATATTCTCAGAATATCTGTCTGAATATGAAAAAGTAACTGGGAAATCATACAAACTTATCAATCGTAAGTATGAAATTGATGCCAGATATAAAGAATTGCATAAATATACATTGCCACGTAATATATAAATGCAAAAAGTAATCAATGTAATTGCCCTCCTTTCTGGATTGACATCACTTGCTGTTGTTAGTGGTGGAGTTTATGTTTATATGAATCAGGAAGCATGGCAAGAGCAGGCCAAAGAAAGACTTGCTGAAGTAATTGCTGAAGGCATTACTGGTGCTCTTCCTGGAATGCTTGATGGTGCTGTTCCTGAAATACCATCAACAACTGGTCCATCTATCCCATTCTAACCATGAGTAAACCAAAAGAGACCGAGCAAGTTACCGAGCATGTCCCGAGCAAGTCACCAGTCAAAGTGATTGCCCTTGCTTTAGGATCTGCATTTGCTTTCGCACATCTAGGTTTACTTGGTTATGTAATTAATAGACCAGAAGAACCAAAACTTCCTCAGGTTCCTACAATTAATATCCCTCGTGGAGAGTATTCGTCTTACACTATTAAAGCAGGTAAGGATGGATATGAGATTGAGTATCGTGCGAACGATCCTGCTATTTTAGAATCCCAAAGATCTTTATCTTCTGATGTTACTAAGAAAGGATTCTTCGGTGGTGGTACTGAAAGTCGTCGTGAATGGCGTCAAGATCAGTTTACTATGGACGGCACTAGAAATCTAGGAGGTGCTGTAGACGGCGAGGGAAAGTCTGCAAAAGAAGTAGAGTGTTTGATCGCGGACGCTGGAGCACGGTCACAAGGTGCGATGGCAGGTAGTGCTATTGCTGCTGGAGTTGCTGTTCCTGCAGCAATGAGTATTCCTTATGTTGGTTGGTTAGCAGGTGGATGGGCATTGCTTCTAGGACAGAAAGCAGGATCATCACTAGGTTCTACAGTTGGTGGTGTATTCAACGACTGTTAATTGTTTGATGTTTTATGTTATAATAAATAGTACTATTAGAAATCTAGGGTAATATAGTGACACTTAGAAAACCATCTGATTTTTTTGGAGACAATAATAAAAGTGAAGTGAGTGAAAGTATTAAAGGCACAGAATCCTTTGATACCTTTCAAACATATAAGAAAAATGTGGAGAAGTTTGATGCCATTTCAAAGTTCTCTGGATCTCTAGAAGATTATAATGAGAATGTTGAGAGAGTAAACTATCTTTCTCAGCAACTTCTTGGTGTTCAAGAGGAAATTAAAACTCTTCTAACTAAAGAAGACCTAGATCGCGCTATGATGTCGCAGTTACTTGTGGTTGAAGAAACTGCAAATGACATTCAGAGCAGAGTAAAGACAATTAATAAAGAAAAACTTGTAGGTATAAAGGAAAGTGTTAAGGGACTGACAGAGCAAGTTGATCAGTTCATTTCTATTGATGTACCAAAATATAAAGGTTTAGTAATTGATTCTGAAAATAGAGCATACTCTAGATACGATAAATTTGAGGGAAGAATTACAGAATCTATTGAAAATATTAGTAGTAGTGTTGATAAAAAGTATGAAGCAATAGATGAGAATATTTCTGAATTCCAAGATAAACTTACTAAAAAAGTTTCTAGTGTAAAGAAAACAGTTGGTAACTTTATTGAAGAAGAGAAAGTAAATATTTCCGAAAATGAAATAAGGGTAAGAAAAGAACTAGAAAAGTTTGAGAATAAACTCAAAGAAATTTCTGTAGATGTTTTTGAATCTTCTGAAGATGATAAAAAATTCAAGAGTGAACTTATTGGAAGAGTTGATAACTTTTTTGAGAATTCAAATTCTACAATTGATGAAAAAGTAAAAGGAATAAAAAATCTCAAAGAAGAGTTATCAAAGAAGGTTGGTGGTCTTGAAGTTAGTCTTATTCGTAATGAATCTCATCATAGTAAAAGTTTAGATGAGATTAGATTAGAGATTGAAAATCTAAGTGAACTTACTGAAAAGGTAGAAGGTATCAAAGAAGGTGTTGAAGATTCTGAAGAAGAGATATCAAAAAAGATTGATAGTCTTGAAGTTGATCTAATTCGTAACGAATCTCTTATTAAAGTTCAAAATGAAAGTTTAGATAAGATTCAAATTGATGTTCGTGAAGCAATTGAAAAATTAAAAGTAAATGAGTTAGAAGAAAAGAATGCTTCCTTAGCAAGAAAAGTTGATTATATTCAAGAAGTTCTTGAAAAGTTTAGTGAGAAAGAAGTTCTAACAGAGAGTATTACTGAACCACCAACAACAAATAATAGTGATCCACTAACACCTACTGATCAGAACTTTGTAACTTTTGATCAACTACAAGGTCATTATCGATTATTTCTGAATCGTATTCAGCAACAACTATCAACACTCGGAGGTGGTGGTGAAGTTCGACTTGAATTTTTAGATGATGTTGATAGAAATAGTGCAAAGGTCAATGGCAAGTTCCTTAAGTATGATTCTTCTGTAGGTAAGTGGGTTGGCGCAAATGCTTCTGGTGGAGCAGGATCTGTAACTCAAAGTGAATCAATTGCGTTTGCGATTGCACTTGGTTAATTATTATGATATAATCATTATCATAAATACAAAAATAGGAAATAGTCTTTTAAGATGGCAAAGAAATTAGTTTATAACTACACGTTCGACGCTTCAGCACAGACAGTCGAAATTAATGGACGACATAAGCTTAGAACGCTGCAACTAATTACGAATGTCACTGACAACGTAATCATTTATAACTTTGCTGATTCTGCTAAAGGTGGAACTATAAGTTATGATGAAACACAGGACAAGTCAACTCTCACCCTGACGTATGATACAACGTCAATGAGTGATGGTGATGAACTTCAGATCTTCATTGACATTCAAGAAGATAAGGTAGAGTTTGGAGAGACTTTTACTGACCCTGTTAGTAAACTAAGAGTATCTAATCCAGAGAACCTGATTGATACTGACTTTGAGTATGGTCTGCAGCCTACTAAGTGGGAAACTATTGAGACGGTAAACAATATTCCTTCTGTGTATAGTAGGGCTCCTGGTGTATCTATTGAAGGAATTTCTGTTGTTAATGCTACTGCAAACAGTGAAGATATTGAAGTAACATGCTCTGAAGAACACGGACTGTCTACTGGTGATCCTATTGAAGTTCGTGGTCTAACCTCAAGAACGGCAGAAGGAAAGTATCTTGTTACTGCTGTTCCAAGTACAACTAAGTTTTTGTATAGAGCATCAGCACCTCAGGGATCTACGGGAGATAAAAAGACTGCATATACGACAATTATTCCAGGATCATTCTTTACTGGATCAAATCTTCACTATGAGACATTTGATGGTGTTAAAACTGATGGTGCAAACCCGTCAACACTAACAGTAACGACTGAGACTGCTCATGGATTCAGCACAACTACCAGTCTTTATATTACAAATACCGTTGGTAAACGTGAAGTAATTCTATCTGAAGCTGGTGATAGTGCAGCACCAGATGGAGAGAACTATATTAATACTACAAACGATTCTTTATATCTGCCTATACATGGTCTTTATAATAACCAAAGAGTAACAATTACTGCAGCATCAGATATTTTTGAAACTGATACTGGTGCTATAGTTCCTCTAGATGCTATTACTGCAAAGGCAGCATATGATGCAGCAAAGACACAATGTGAAACTTTTGTTACTACGATGAAGAGTGACCAAGATCACTCTAGATTATACATGAATTATGCTGGGAGCAGACCCAGATACATGTATAATGATGTATTTTTCACACCTAATACTTCATATGGAACTGCTATCACTCAAGAAATACGATGGGGTGATGCAGATGCATACTATTATTTCTATAATGGTTCAACTCAAAAAGCTAGATATATTTACAATCCATTTAGTTTAACTTCCACACAACTTTATACTGGAGAAGCAGTTGATATTGGTCCTCGTATCAATATTAATATTTTTAATAATGGTGGTAATTCTTCTTCTTTCCCTAATAATTTGACTAACATGGGATTTTTCCATGTTTCTACTCCGTATGAATATAATCAATTTACTGATTTTATCTTAGAAGTTAAACAAGTTCCTTCTTTTGCAGCAATAGAAGCATTCAGAGTTGCTAATGGTGGAGCATCTTCAAATCAAGTTACTCGACATTCAAGTTATAATTTCGAGCAAAGTCATAAAGAACACACTCTTGCTGGTACTACATTTACTTATCGTGATCCTAATCCCAATACATATGATACAAATTGGAGATGGCATTGGGGTGTTAAGTATGTAGATGCTGGGGTTGGTGAAGTGTCTATGTATGTGTTAGATGTATTTTTATCAAATACTACTTTTCCAAATTATTTTACAGTCGCCAATCTCCGTGCCGATACTAATTTTGATTTAACTCATAAAGATTGGGGTTTCACTGGTCCAAGATGGCATATTCAAGCATTATTTGGTCTTGATGATGCACATGATGATTCTAATCTTGGTAGATTTAGAAGCAGTGCTCAAGCAGAGATCCGTGCTCAAGCACTAGCAGAAGCAGTTGCAGATGCACTTAATGCTGTAGCATTGTCTAGTGGTGATGAAGTAGATATTCAATATGTAAATGATAATAGAGTTAAATTTAAGAGCACTTCTTCTGGTACTCCATATGATATTACTGGTATAGGAACAGGACCATTTACTCTTACTACAGATCAAACATTTGGTATTGCTGACGATTATTATACAATTGGTGGTGTAACTACTACCACAATAGATATTGATGCAACTACTAAGTTAGCAAATAGAACCATTGAATTTGATAATAATAATGTATCTGAAGACACTCAAACTAATTATTTCTATATTAATTTCCCAAGTGGACATGGTTTGAGTGATGGGCAAAAAGTTATATTTAATAATCTAACTGGAACAAATCCTACAGGTGTTACTAGTGGAACTGAATATTATGCATGTGCTCCTAATAGTACATATGCAACTCTTGCTGCTAGTGAATCTGACTTCGACAATCAAACTTATGTAATCGGTGCTGCGAGTACTGCAGGAACTTATAACTTAGAGATTGCAAGTATTTCTGGTCGAGTTGCTGCTGCTGGTACTGTTGAAGCTTCAACCTCTAGTAAGGTTATTACTGGATATGATACTAGATTTACTAGTCAGTATGCAATTGGTGATAGTTTTGTCTTGAATCCTCTTCCAACATATCAGTATGGTGATTATGAAGTTGGTACTATTGCATCTGTGGTAAGTGATACTTCATTAGCATTGGAAGATAATGCTGGTGTTACTACTACGAGTGCAAAGCATTTCATTGATACGAAGATTAATGTAAGAGCAGACGGTACATTCATCCATAGACCATTTGATGGTGGTGTTGAAATTACTGCTGGTTCATCTCCAGACTCTAAGGTTATCCGACAGACTAGAAAGTATTTCCGATATCAGTCTGGTAAGGGTATCCAGTGCTCAATGGCTATCAACTTCAATCCATATAGACTTGCAAGAAGTCTAGTTGGTACTGCAAGTTCTACTGATGCTACTATTACTACTGAGTATCCTCATGGACTAACTGCTGGTGATCAAATTAAAATAAGAAAAGCAGAACTGAAAACAACATATACTCCAACAGGTGCTACTTATGATCCTGATACTGGTGTGATGGTTGTTACTCTTGCTGGACATGGATTTGTTGCTGGTGAGACTGTAACTCTTGCAGAGAATTCATTCACATTCACTTGTGCATATGATGCTCATGCTACTAACCACACATATCCAAGAGAAACTGATCCATCTGGTGGTCTAAAACCAATTCTAATTACTGCAACTACAACAAATACCTTCAGTGTAAACGTTGGTGTTTCTAAGAGTCCAAATACTGGTATTCATACTTTTGTTTCCGTTGATTCTGATGCAGTTACTCACATTGATACTAGTAACATTTACAATGGTGATAAGACTGTAAAATCTGCAGATACATTTACTTTCACATATACTGCAGGTGGAACAGTTACTTCAGATACTGCAAATCCAAAAGGATTAGTTGAGTATACTATTCAAAACTATACTGATGCAGGCATTCGTGCTGGACTATTTGATGATCAGAATGGTATGTTCTATGAGTATGATGGTAGTGTTCTTTACTGTGTTAGAAGATCTTCTACTGCTCAACTATCAGGAACAGTTCAAACAATTAAGAACGCAACTACTATTAATGGTACTAATACCAAGTTTGAGAATCAAGTAAAAACAGGTGATTACATTGTTATTCGTGGGCAATCTTACAAAGTTACTAGAGTTGTAAGTGATACTCAGTTGGACATTCAACCAAAATATAGAGGAACTTCTAATGATGGTGTGATTATAACCAAGACAGTAGATACTAAAGTTCCTCAGCATCAGTGGAGTATTGATCCATCAGATGGAACAGGTCCTTCTGGATATAATCTTGATATTAATTCTATTCAGATGGTATATCTTGATTATTCTTGGTATGGTGCAGGTAAGATTCGTTTCGGATTTAAGGATACTCTTGGTCATGTTAAGTATGTTCATGAGTTCTTACATAACAACCGTCTCAATGAAGCATATATGAGAAGTGGTAATGTTCCTGGAAGATATGAGGCATTCAATATTGGAAAACCATCTTATGTTCCTGGTCTATTCCATTGGGGCACCTCAGTAATTATGGATGGTGGATTTGATGATGACGATAGTTATCTCTTTACTGCATCTGGTAAGGCACTTTCATATACAAATGGTGATACGAATACTTCAACTACAAATGCAGCTGGTGAGCTATACGAATTAGAAGTTTCTGGTACAAGAAGATCTGATTGGTATTTGAAGTTAAGTTTCCCAACTGCTGATGCATCTAAATTCTCTACTGGTATTCCACTTTATACATCGGATAATGAACTTAATGGTCAAACTGTAGATTATGCTACTTATGGTGCAAGTGCTTTTGAAGTTTATACTTTCTTAGAGAGATCTAGGAATGGTCCTGGTATTTTCCCAAATGTTCCTAATTCTACAGCAGTTAGTATCGGTGCTCCATCTGCTGGTGATGCTGGTGGTATTGACCTAACATCACTAATTCCATTGGTAAGTTTACGACTAGCACCTTCTGTTGATAATAACCTTATTGGTGTTCTTGGTGAGAGAGATATTATTAATAGAATGCAATTGAAACTTGATGAACTTGGTATTTCAGTTTCTCATGATACACGCATTAGTGTTATTCTTAATGGATCATTGAGTAATATTAAATATGAAAATGTTGGATCTCCATCACTTTCTCAATATATTGCTCACGAATATGGTGATACGATTCAGGACGGTACACCAATTTATGAGTTCCGTGCATCTGGTGGTTCTCTTGGATCTAGTGGTGAAAGAACAGTGTTAACTTCTAACTTTGATATTTCAAAACTGATTGATATGGGTAACTCTATTCTTGGTGGAGACGGTGTGTTCCCTAATGGTCCTGATATTTTGACTATTTGTGCATCTGTACTAGATACTAATGCGGTTGATTCTTCTAATCCATATCAGGTGGACTCCAGAATCTCCTGGGGAGAGTCTCAAGCATAACAATTTTTAAATTATTTGAAAACTAATGCCCGAGATACCTATTATTACAGGTGGTGATATTAGTATTAAAGATATTCAACTTAATACTATACCCACTTATGACTTTAATAACACTTCAACATCACTACCACTAGCAGCTCCAGTAGTTGTAAACATTGGTGTGCCTGTGGTTAATATACCAGGGTGTGTTGAGGCAACAGAAACTAATACTGCTAAAAATAACGAATTACGAGAGGATGATCCTAATGGTGTGGTTACGTTTTGCGATTCTGGTGTTCCCAATTTTAATCCTATTTCTTTTGAACCAAACCAGATGATTAGGACTGGTCCTCCAGCAGTAAATACTGGAGAATCTCCTGATAAACCAACACCACCGCAAGCAGTACCAGATACACCAAAACCATCATCAATACCTACTGCTAATGTAGAATGCCCTACTAAAGTGCAGCAAGCACAAGAACCTGTAGGAACATATGTAGAAGGTTTTAGAAAGAAAGTTACTGGTTATGAACTCATTGATAATACTTGTGTTCAGATAACAGAATCGGTAGCAATTCCTGCACAAATACTTGCTGGTCTACCTAGTGGTGGTCAAGTTATGCAGGTTGGTGGTATTGCTGTCATTGCTACATCATCAGCACTACTAGCAAAACCGCTGGCAGACATACTATTAAAAGTAGTCAAACCAACGGTTAAGAAAGTTATGAAAAAGATTGCTACCTTACGTGGTAAGAAACCTCCTATTGTGTCGTCAGGTGCCCGCCGAGCAGAGCAGCGTCAGACGAATCATGCAGTGAAGGCATTGCGTTCTGTGTTTCCGAGACGGAAGAAGAAGAAACCTTAGGAATTTTATGATAGTGTGGGTGTTTATGTCCTGGAGGATTGTTTACCAACACATCAGCACACACTTTAAAGTAAGGACTCTTGGGATGGAATTGAATTCCTTTTAACTTTAACTCACCACAATTCTTAAGTCTTGCAATCTCAAAGTCCAATCTTTTATTGGCAGTTATTTGTTGCATCATCTCAATGTTAGAAGATGCTGCTTCCTTACAGAGATCTTGTAATTTTTTATCTGTAGGTGTACTCCATGTCATAGAGAATCCTAGACCTAGACTATAGTTATCCTTTTGTCCTGTTCTAGTTTTTTTGTAGAAACTTACATCACCAGGATTATCTAAAATACCATCTCCAATATCATTCCCGTCAGCATCGAAGGCACCAAAGTTATCGGTGACATCGTATACTGGGTCATTATAATAATCTTCGTATGGTCTAGAAGCAGAGACACTTCCTGTTACATACGGTGTGAAATTGCGAGTGGGACCCTGACACTGTATACCTCCACCATAGGTATTTGTAATGTATGGTCCCTGCAAAACCTGAATGGCTTGGTTGGTAACTGAGCCAGAGCTATTTGCAACAGGGTTAGCAGTAGCAGACACACCACCAACAGTTTCAGCATAAGAAGGATTAGAAAATAATAATGTTATTGGGAGAAGATACTTGTGGTATCTGTGAAACTTTCGACCTCGGTTGTTCTGTTTATAATCGTTTGATTGCTTAAACCAGGTCCTTGATAGGTTTCTGTAAATTGAAACGCTTGTCCTGGTACTGTCTGTGTGAAGGTTGGTTTGCTTGTTACTCCAGTCCATGATGAAGTCACTCCATTAATAGTTACATTGCTAGCACCTGTTCCTGGTGAGAGGTTTCCCGATGCTGATACACCAGAACCAGTAGCAGAATACTGGTATCCAGTATTATAATCCATGCTATTTATCGTCTCAGTTATTTTTTGTGTTGTCTCAGTCCGACTTGTCATTGATCCCTGAGTGAAATTCGGGACCACGGGAACTGCTTTTGCTTGCCCAGAAGACATCGCAATGAGAGCAACAACGACAAAAAGAGGTGCCTTTACAATTTGAGCAACGACACCCTCTTGGATTTGAAATGCCATAATTTAAATTCTCCATTAATCTATAACAGTAATCTCAGAAACAAATTGTCCAGTAGCACTAGAACCAGGTCCACCAGCTGTCACCGTAACTACACCAGCAGAAGTAACTGTACCTGCTAATGAACCAGCAGATCCAGCAGCATAAGAAAGAACAGAACCATAATTAGGAACTTCTCCTACAGTTGGAGATCCAGCTGAGATGGCATCAGCCTGAGTGTAAGATTGACTGAAAGAGAATGCTGCTCCAGCAGTATCCTGAGTTGCAGTGATTGTGCCAGGAGCATAAACTCCTGAAGTGATAGTACCAGCAGATACTGCACCTGCAGTGCTACCGTCTGTAGTATCGATATTTGATCCAGAGATACTGAATGAAGAACCAATTCTAGTTGCCTGCGTTCTTGCAGCATCAACAGTTAATTGGACACTACTAGAGTGTTTAGAAACAAGTCCGCCTGCATTTGCTGCACTCGCGGTCATCAGAAGCATAACGATAGGAAGGAATCTCTTCATAACCGTCTTGATTGAGTACTTTTATTTAGTTCAAAATGGGGGTTGACAGAAAGTTGGGGTTGCTGCTATACTAAATAAGTCAACAGGTTAAGAAACGTAAAGTTTTTTATTCCTTTCAACACACTCCGCAAACCAAGACCTCTAGGGTGTATAACAACGTCTTTCATACCTGTATCTAAGGGTGATACAGGAATAGTAAAACCATCATTTCCCTGATGATCTTACTTTTTTAGTTAAAACAATGGCAACACTTTCAAGGCAACAATCGCAATCCACATGGAATCAATTCTGTGACTGGGTTACTTCCACCAACAACCGTTTGTATGTTGGTTGGTTCGGTGTACTAATGATCCCAACATTGCTTGCAGCAACTATCTGCTTCATTGTTGCGTTCGTAGCAGCACCTCCCGTCGATATTGACGGCATCCGTGAACCCGTAGCAGGTTCACTCATGTACGGCAACAACATCATCTCTGGTGCAGTTGTTCCTTCTTCAAACGCAATCGGTCTTCACTTCTACCCCATTTGGGAAGCAGCATCTTTGGATGAATGGCTTTACAATGGTGGTCCTTTCCAACTAGTAGTCTTCCACTTCCTTATCGGCATCTATGCATATATGGGACGTGAGTGGGAACTTTCTTACCGTCTAGGTATGCGTCCATGGATCTGTGTAGCATATTCTGCTCCAGTTGCTGCTGCGAGTGCAGTATTCCTCGTCTATCCTTTCGGTCAAGGTTCTTTCTCTGACGCAATGCCCTTGGGTATTAGTGGTACATTCAACTACATGCTTGTCTTCCAAGCAGAGCACAACATTCTTATGCATCCCTTCCACATGTTGGGTGTAGCAGGTGTATTCGGTGGTTCACTGTTCAGTGCAATGCACGGTTCTTTGGTTACATCTTCACTCGTCCGTGAGACGACTGAAACTGAGTCACAGAACTATGGTTACAAGTTCGGTCAAGAAGAAGAGACCTATAACATCGTTGCAGCACATGGCTACTTCGGTCGTTTGATCTTCCAATACGCATCATTCAACAACTCACGTTCATTGCACTTCTTCCTTGCTGCATGGCCTGTTGTTGGCATCTGGTTCACCGCACTTGGTGTCTCCACGATGGCGTTCAACCTAAACGGTTTCAACTTCAACCAGTCCATCATTGATGGTCAGGGTCGTGTGCTCAACACCTGGGCAGACGTTCTAAACCGTGCAGGTCTTGGTATGGAAGTTATGCATGAGCGTAACGCACACAACTTCCCACTCGACCTTGCTGCTGCTGAGTCAACTCCTGTTGCACTTACCGCACCTACTGTCGGTTGATATCTAACCACTTAAGTGGTATACTAAAAGGGACCTTCGGGTCCCTTTCTTTTTCTCACCTATTGTAAAGTTTTATTATGACTGAACTTCTTACTTACTATGTGATCGTTGCCGTTGCATTCATCGGCGCACCAGGAGTGTTTCTGTTCATTGTCTTTATGCCTGCCCTTCAAAATACGAAAGGTCGTATGGTTGGATATAAAGATCACAAAGGATATGGAGACTCTTCTACCTACGAAAATACACCAGGTGATCAAACAAATTTTGCCCTCACGGGTATTGTTAAATAAATTTAAGGAAAAATAAATGACAACAACTACACTACAACAACAAAGAAGGGGGTGGTTTGATGTACTCGACGACTGGCTTAAGCGGGATCGTTTCGTTTTTATTGGTTGGTCTGGACTTCTTCTTCTACCCACTGCTTATCTTGCTATTGGGGGCTGGCTTACTGGCACGACTTTCGCAACGAGCTGGTATACCCATGGTCTCGCTAGTTCCTATCTTGAGGGTGCAAACTTTCTTACAGCGGCAGTTAGCACTCCAGCTGACGCTATGGGTCATTCTCTTCTTCTTCTCTGGGGTCCTGAG
>Ga0181373_1000258_pt1 | contig 12869 bp, 10 predicted proteins | sample LowvirmetaG_3_FD_130159 | JGI IMG/M metagenome (GOLD analysis project Ga0181373, IMG submission 130159) | Marine viral communities from the Subarctic Pacific Ocean - Lowphox_09 viral metaG | ecosystem: Environmental > Aquatic > Marine > Oceanic | place: Subarctic Pacific Ocean | collected... | reverse complement strand
GGCCCCCAATTTGAAGGCGAGTAAGGTATAACTCCACCACCTTGTGGAAGATAATTAAAAATAATTTTTCCTGAGTTTTTTGTAGAGAGTTTTACATTTTGGTATCCAGTTGATTTTTGCAACCAAATATAATAACTTTCTATTGTTCTCCCGGGATCTGCTCCCAATTGTCCCTCTTGTATAAAACTCATAGTAGTTACATAAGATAAGGGACGATTACCAATTTGAGTTCCTAAAATAGGTTCTACTGAGCCTACAGCATGTATTCTATGGATTCCTGCTAATTGGGGATTTAATACTGTTCCTTGGTCCACTCTTAATATAGCATTTCTTTGCCTTTCAAAATTTTGATTTATATTAGACAAAGCTACAGATCCCTCAGCGGGTTTAGATACATTTAACTCAGAATCACATAAATATGTAACCTTAAATTGAGTTTTATCTATAAGCTCTGGGGAGGTATCCCCAGCTTCTCTTATTATGGCAAAATATTCTTGATTTTGTTCAGCTACAGGAAGACCTCCAAGAGCACCTTTAACTCCACCTCGTATTTCAAAATCACCAATTTCTCCTCCTATAAAATCACTCTGGACTACTTGGTTAATTAATTGAGTAGCAGGGTTTGAATTTCCTGTTCCTGTGTTATTTCCTCCCCCAGGATTTCTCCCTTCTCCTTCGTTATTTAAATTGTTAGGATCTACAGGAGTAGGGGGTGGTGGTGCTGCTGCCATTTTATATAAATTTTATTATTTTTAAAGTAATTTTATTTACCTGGTAAAATAGGTGGGAAAGGGTCACTAGCTGAAGCTTCAGGATCAAATCCAAGAGATTCAGAAGTAAATAACTTAGATACTTCAGGAATAACTTTGATTATTCTTTGATTAAAATCTGGTGAGCTTATTCTACTACCTTCATATCTTCCATTTAACCACCAATGTGAAGTAAAATTTGAATCAGGAACTGCTGCTTTAGATGCAGATCCTGAAGCAACAAGAGTTACATTTATAGGAGAAAAGGGATCAGTACTTGAAGGAGTATAATCAGCATCCATATAGAATGTTCCTTTTCTTATACCTGCATATGAATCTTGTGCAAATGCCGGATCAAAAGCATTACCTGTTAATGGATTAAAATCACTATAAGCCCAAGGTTGTTTGGTTACAAACTCACTAGGTGTTGCAGTACTAGCAAAATAATTTGCTTCAGTAGTAAGCCCTAATAATTGTTCATAAAATCCTTCAAATCCCGATAGGAAAAAAGCTACATATTCAACTCCACCTACAAAACTGGGAAGACCAGATGAAACCGTAATAGAGAGCATAGGTGGACTTCCGGACCAAGCCCCCGCTATAGGTTGGATAACTAAAGTATTACCATTTTGTAATAAATTTTCTTTACCTCCAAAGATTGCAGGATTCATAAGGATTAATTGGAATGCAAAAAAACCAGACAATTTATAATAAATAATATCATCGGTTAATGCATCTAATTCTTCAAGAGTGCTTGCCTGTCCTACTGATGCACTTAAAAATTGATTAGTAGAAGGAATTTTATAAAGATTTTGAGGATTGTTATTATATGATAACATCCCCGAACCTTGTCCTGGGACAAATGATAGTGCACCCTCCTTTTTTCTAGGGAGTTCTTTGCTAAAATACCCATTTAGGTTATCCGCCCCAAACCCAGGTTGCATTAAACCATTTAATCCACTTTGGCGAAAATTTCCATTATAAAACTCAGATTGATCATTTCTTATTATTTGATAAGAACCAGACGATGGTCCAGTTAAATAATCTGTCCATTCTTGCCTTACACCCGTAATAGGGGTTTGTAATTTAGCTCTATCACTTCCACCTTGGGGAGTTTCGGAAGGATTAAATCTAAGTAAATTATAATCATCAAACGCTCCCCCAGTACCTCCAGGGAAAGAAGATGTTAAATATTTATTTCCTATATCTCCTATTGATCTTAAAACAGATCCTGAGTTAAGGGTAATACCTTCACGATTTACAAAAGAATTCCAAGAATAATATTGAGTTACCCCAGACCCACTGTAAGTAAAATTATCGTAATTTAATTGAGCAGGTCTATTTCTATTCCTAGTATCGTTTAGTCTAGGTTTCCATATAAACCCAGTTGCTACACTTGATCTTGCGGGGGTGAAGTCCTTAATCATTTGGAATAATGAAGTATCAAAAAATTTGATATATCTTATATAAGCTCCTGTATCCCAACCCCCGCTTCCAGTTTTTTCTGCGTATTTTGAAGGGTCAGCTCCAAAATAAAAAGTATTAAAATCATAGAAATTATTTAAATCTTTATCTAATACCTCACCTTCATCTAAATAATTTTGAGGTGAAAATCCAGCTTCTATATATTGAAGACTTCTATCGTATGTACTAGAACTAACTAAGAAATGTTGTTGAACCCTTGTTGTAGGGGATAAAAATTCAGAAGGAGCAGAAAAACTTCCTGTAGGAGGTAAAGAAGGTGCAGATTGAGTTACAAATTCAATTTGACCACTACTCTCAACATCAGGTAAACTTTGGGTAGTAAAAGTATAATTAATATTATATTCTTTTACATTAAGAATTTCATTAGGAATACCAAATACATTTGTTAATGTTCTTAATCCTGCAATAGAACCTTTTTGCTTAAGGAGCAAAGGTAAATTGTGGTATATACGTTTATATATTTCTTTATTTACATCTTCTGTAGGAGGCAACGATCCCGACGCAGCCGAAGAGGTTATATAATTATTAACGGATTGATTTCCATCTTCTTGAGGGGGAATGTATCCATTATATGAAGTAAATGATGAAGCTAAATCTTTAGCTGTAAAATTACCCGCATATAAGTTAATTCCCATAGATTTAATAGCTTCTCCTACTAAATCCTTAGAAATACCAAAATCTAATCTATTATCAGCATTATATCTATTACTAATATCTTGGGCATAAGTAAATAAGGTATCAAAATGTTGACTTACCATTTCAACAAATTTAATATAGGGAGCATTATCCGAATCTTCCCTAACATACTCTGGGATTGAGTTGTAAAGGTTATCTTGGTTGTCTGAGTCGTATAACGATGCAGTAACAACAAAATTATTAAACCATACTAAGGTATCACTTGATGACGTAGGGGATAAAGTATAAGGGGTAGTAGAGGTAGTTTTAGGATATGGAGAGGGAAAAACATCATTCGATTCCGAAGTATAATACATCCAGTATTCAAATCCATCGAAATTTTCAATAATATTTTCTATCTTATCCTTAGTTACTTGATAACCCTTAACATTGACATCATCACTTCCACTTAAATAATAAGATTGTGTGGTTAAATCATTTCCAAGACTTTCAATTAAATCTACTTTAGCATAAAAATTTCTTACCCTTCTTTCTGCTGATGAGAAATGAACAAAATTATCTAAATTAGTATAATCTATATTAGTTTCAATCCCTTTTTTCCCTAAAATATTTTTTAGTTGGTATTCTGTAGTGGTATCCGAAGATTCAAGATCTGTTAAACTAGTAGGTTTAATTGTAGAATGTACTTGGTTATTAAGATCTAAGGAAAAATTAGGACCTTTAATATCAATTGTAGTTTTAACAGGAAGAATTACTTGTTCAAATTCTACATTATATCCTACACTATCTCTTTGTTGAGTAACAATCCATGGGTTTGACCCTCCATTAGGTTGAATAAATGAAGGTAAAGGTTTATATAATTTTACTAAAACTGAATGTTGGTTATTTGTGTCATCAAATAACATATTAGTAGCAATATATATATTACCGTCTCCAAAATTTAAACTAAAATCAGGATAATAATCCGAAGAAATATCTAACGGAAAAAAGTTTTCAACTTCTTCTTTTAATTCGTCTTTATCTAACCATGCTGTAGTAAGTCTAACTTCTTTTCTATTAGAAGAAATTTCTTTTATCCTAAAAGGTTGGTTATATGAAGATTTTAACTCATTATTTAAAAAATTAAAAATTACATTATAACTTCCTTCAGTTAATCCTATTTCAGTTAATACTTTTTCAGGATCAATTGTTACTCCATCTATATAATTTTCTCCTTTTTTAGCTCCTGGAGTAGAGGCTGCGTAATCAGTATTTGGATCATACCTGAATTGATTTCCATTCAGATCATAGATCATACTTTCTACTCTACCATAAGGAGGATTAAAATTAGGAGTAACTGTAACAGTAGGTAAAGAATTTTCATCTCCCATAGAATAACCTTGGGGGACAAAAGTAGTAGTATCTATAGATTTAATTATAGCCATTATTTATAAATATTTATAACTCCATTTTTAATACCCACCTCCACCAGTACTACTCCCACCTCCAGCACTTCCACCTCCAGCACTTCCACCTCCACCTGTACTTGCTGGGCTATTTGATGCTCCTCCTATTTGAGCACCAGTAGGGGTAATTAAAGTTCCAGGTGTTATTTGGGATTGTTGAGTTTCTAAGGATTGAATACTCTCATTATTTTGAGTGGTTATTAATTCTTGTTGAGTAGCTAAAAGTTCTTCTCTTAGTTGTGTTATTTCATCTAATAAAATTTGTATATCTTCTTCCTTTTCTTCTGTAAATCCAATATACTCAGTACTTCTATTTATAAGGAATTGGTGAGAATTTACTTCTCCTGTAGCAGGGATTTCATAAAATAGAGTATTATATAATTCAAAGAACTCTTCTACAGTAAAGACATCAGGAGGGGGAGGAGGGGGAGGTATAAGTTGAGTGAATGTAGTATCAATAGCATTCTTATACGCTGAGGTTCCAAACCCTTGTTTTCCTAATTTAATTTCTTGTTGGCTCATCCGTTAATTACTTTAAAATAATATTGATCATCCAAAACCAAAGTACTCCCATTTACTTCAGTCTTAAGTAGAATTTGATAATATCTTTCAGGTTCTAATCCGTTCATATAAAGTTTAAAATAACTTCCTTTTGAGTCTGCACTAATTTGGGTGTAACTTGTATCAAAATCGATTACAAACTCATTAGTAGCTAAATCTTTGATGGCATAATATGATGCTGTCGGAAGATAATAATTTGTAGTATACGCAGAAGAAGTTTTAAAGGCACGCTCAGGAAACTGAGGGCGACAATTTATATAAAATTTCTGAATGCTATCTCTTCTAAAATCTGGGCCATTATTATCAATACTGGCTACTAAATCTTCGGTATGAATTATAGTATTGGTAGATGATCCTGTATTAAAAGTCCAATCTCTCCATTTTAATTCTAAATGAGGAGGGTATATAGTATGGGTATCAATAGAAAAATATTTTATATTAGCTACTTTAGAGGCATCAGATTTAAATTCATCTTCATCTGATTGTTTTATAATAAATCCATAATTATCATAAGATCCTGTATACCATATCTTTACAGGATTAGTTACATCAATTCTAATATCTTTATCGTCAGCGTAAGATAATACTTGAGACCCTGTAATAGAAACCCCATCTATATCAGAATAATACCAACTCCCACCTCCTGGGTTATCTGTAGGGTATGAGGCTGTTACATTACTTGGGAAAGTAGTTACCCATTCTCCTGATCCTGAGGAAAGGGTGTATTTCCAAGAGCATCCATTTTCAGTTTTGGGAATATCATGCAATTTTCCAGTTCCCATATTCCAAGTTTTAAATAATGGAAACGCTTCTAGTGTAGTATCAGTATTTAACCCACTTATATCGGCAATGAAACACCTTAAATCAGCTTTAAATTCTTTACTAGAAGTTAATAAAGATCCTGTATTGTCTGTAACAGAACCACTAATGGTAGTGTTAACAAAATTATTTATTTCAGTTTGAGCAAATTGGATTAAAAATCTACTTACTTGAGGAGAGTCTGGGATGTAAGTAGTTGAAGCTTCTAAGATTTCGTCTATACCCGTATTTTGGGTAGGGTAAGCTGAATATAAAGTAGCATCCTTTTCTGGGAAAAATTTGTATACTGACATAGGTTAAAAATTTGTTATAGATCCTTTAATATCTGAGTTGGGGAATTTGACTTCAAAAATACTAGGATCCTGAGATGGGAAAACTACATTATTCATTGTAGCTCCTTTTACATCATAGAAATATGGAGAATAATTTCCCCCTGATTTATTATTTATAACAATGGATTTAACTGTTTGAACTCCTTCAACTTTATCTAAAACAGTATATAAATCTGTAATAAATATAGGTTGGCTAATTTGCCATTTATCTATATTAAAATAAGATTTTAGAGTATTTAAACAAGTTTCTAATACTTTGTTTCCTGCATAATTAGGTCTTAAAACTAATGAAAAATCAATTCCTATATTAACTATAAATCCATCTTTAATGGTAACAGTATCATTAGCCATTCTAAATTGAGATAAATATGTAGATAAATTTTTCTTAAAGGTAGCAGAAGTAGTAGTTAACCTTTTATTATTATCATACCCTAAAACATACATATCTAATACTGAGGGTCTAGTGTTAGGATTAACATTTTCTAATCTTTCAGGTTCTACATAAATTTTCCCCACAGCTCCATAAGTTCCGGGCATGCTTAAAGCTCTTACGGTATAATCATCTGTAGTTACACTTCGCAATTGGGTGCCGAACATTCTTAATGAATTTTCTCTAATTTCATCTGCGGAATCTCCTGATGACCCCCCAGTAGCGGGCTCAGGATTATTACATATTACTGAGGCCCTAGCATCTGCATCACCCCCAGTTATACCTGATCTGTCTATTTGGGTTAAAGTATTAGCAGGGGCATTAGAAGAAATACCTCCTCCTTTTAAATAAGTAAATGTTAAAGTAGTATTAACAGGAGCAGTTCCATAAGTATTTGTAAAAGTAAAGTTTGAAGGGGAAAATGCTGTTTGGAAATTTTCGTTAGCGTTACCTGCACCCACATTTGAGGGATTAGGCACTATATTTTCATCATTTGAACCCTCACCCCCAGGACCAAATTGAATTTGAAGTTTATCCTTAGATAAAAATCTAGTAGCAAATCTTTTATTAGTTCTTTTTAATTTTAAAATATAAGGAACACTAAAATCTCCATCATTAGAAGAATTAGCTTCGTCAATCAATACTGTATCTTGTCCTAAATAAGGAACCTCACTCCAAGTATCTCCTCCTCCAGTACATTCTATAATTTTTATTATATTAGAATCATTTATAATAACAGTAGGATATTTTTCATAAGATCCAAATGAAAAGGTAGCACTGGCTGTTTGAGCTGAAAGAGCTTGGGTAGTTTTTTTTAAAAGAAACTTAGTAGGAGTAGCTCCTGTAGTTTGGTAAACTGAAATCTCTGTGGGGTTTGCTGAACTAGATACTGAAAAATCAATGAAATTTTGGGTTATAAACCCTGATTTACCTTCAACTGTTGAAGTTATTTTAGTATTAGAAGGAATAACTACACAATCCGACCAATCAGGGGCTCCACTACTAGCTCCTATAACTTGGAATACATCTAAATTAGCTACCGCAGCTCCTGTTACTTTAGGTTTATAACCCATCATATAAGCCAACTGGTATATATTTGAAGTTTGGCTTGCAAATTGGGTAAAAGTTTCTTGGATTTGGTTATCTTGGTAAAAGGATAATACATCTCCTACATAAGCCGCCATTTCTATAAACATCATCCCAGGGGATGAAGGGCTAAAATCAGTATAGGTATCTGGGAAATAGGTTTTAGAATATTCGATTAAAGAATTTTTAAAATTATCAAAATCTTTATCTATATACCTAATAACTCTTTCAGCTCTATTGTTACTATTTGATTGAGTTGATGTTGATGTATTATACGCCATCTGTGTTAAAATTTATTTGAATTTCATCTAGGGGTTGGTTTAATACCCTATAAGAAAAACTTATTTGAACTATTTGCTGGTCGGGATGAGATGTAACTGTTAAAGTATCTACTGTTATTGTAGGAAATAAAGATGCTAGTTGATCCTTTATTTCCATTTCTAATTCATTTAAAGTTTGAGAAGAAATAGCCTCAAATAAAATTTTCCTTAAATCCCCCCCGAATCCAGGATTCATGTATCTTTCTCCTTTATTAGTAAGGAAAAAATTAATTAAATTAGATTTAACTTGATCTCTAGTAATATAAGTCTGGTTAAATACAGCCTTACCTGAGAAGGGTATTGAAACTCCTACGGCGACATCAGGAAGGGTATCTACAGGAAATTTATTAGAGATTATAAAAGCCATTACTTATTCATTAAATTCATTATTTGATCCATAGAAACATTTCCTTGAGGAAGTTGTCCATTAGGAGATGCTGTGTCTATATTCCCTGTTAATTGGAGAGGCTGAGCAACATCTTGAGTTTTAAAAGAAGTTTGCATATCTCCTAATATATTTTGGTATGCTGTTCTTCTTTCATTTGAACTCATAGCAGGTCCTTCCACTACTTTTTGAGGTTGGACATTTTCAACTACTTGTTGTTTAGGAACACGTACTGCTTCAAGAAGAATCTCTTTTAATTCCTCTTGGATTACCTCCCTTACAGCTTCTTTAATTAATTTTTTAAATGTTGTTGATTTCATTGTTTATAAATATTTGATTAATCTGCTCTTAAATTATCTTTGTCAATTACAAATTTAAGTTCCTCTATTAAAATTTCGGGACTTGATGCAAAAGAAGATTCACTTCTAAGAACTTGAATACCTTGAATGTTTCGTGCAATAGCATATCTTTTAGGATATTGAAAATTTTGACTAGTGTCATTTTTAATTTCAAATGTAAATCCCTTATAAGGAAGAGGTTTATTTGTTAAAGGATCAATTATATCTTCTATTTGATTTGTTGAAGAATCAATATAAGTATTTAATTCATTATTTATTTCTATAAAAGAAACATTAGGTTCTCCAGTTTCAGAATTTATTTCTTCAGAACAAGACTGAAGCATAAAGTCTAATTTGTTTAATAAATCTAGAATAGCTCCTAATACTACACCAATAGTTCCTACTAAAATACTTAATATTGTAATATTAATTTTTGCTTTTTTTAAACTGTCTTCAGAAATTTTAAATCCCTTTTCTACTAGACCTGAGTAGAATGCTTTAAGGCCAAATGGGGTAAATGGGGTTGTTGGTATAGTAGTAAGGATTTGTAAAATATTTAATCCTATTCTTAATCCTATTAATAAAGCATTAGTAACATTTAATATTTTAGATACAGTTCTTATTATTTTATAACTTTTATTTAAATCTCTAACTAATTTATTTCTCATCCTTATAGCCCGTTTGATTTTTTCGGGATCAGGACATACCATATCATCTAAAGCATTTTTTTTATTAGTTAGTATGCTATTCACTATAGATGGACCAAAACTAGCTATAATCCCCAATATAAAAGGAAGCATTACTGCTTTTAAATTTTCTTTTTGTTTAGCAAAAAAGCTAGCTATTTTAACTTCAAATCCAAGTTGAGATTTTGCTATATTTTCAATTACAGCATTTTCTCCTTCTTGAATTTGGGATTTTAATTCAATAGTTTGTTCTTCTAAATTAATCTCTTCAGATTTAAGTACAATTTTTCCGAGATCATATAAATCTATAACAATAGTATTTTCTTCTTTACTATCTAATTGAATAAACCCTTGTTCAGCTTTGCTTCTTGCTATCTTTTTAGCTGTTTCTCTATTTAAACTTATAGCTTCCCCTTTAGAAATTTCCCCAGTACTATTTTTAAGAGTAATAATTGCCCTATATTTTTCATCTTCTTGTTGAAAAACTTGAGAATCAATTACACTAGTACTTCCTGTAAATTGCTCCGATTGGGTAGTAGTACTTATACTTTTTTCTCCAGTTTTAGTTAAAGTAGGTCCTATAGTTTTAGGAAAAAAATTGGCAGCTTTAACTTCTATATAAGTTTGGTTAAAATCAATTTCATTTTCTCCATAATATTCTAATATAAAATTACCATTAGTATCTACAGAAATAGGAGCTAAAGATATAGCAGCCCCTATCTCTGCTGTTAAATCTTGATATTGAAGGGGATCAGTAGTAAAAGTACGGGGAAGAGAATCTGGAGGGGGTGGTTTTTCGAATAAGAATGCTTTTATTGTAGCTCCTATTATAGCATCCCCCTTAACAGTTAATACTTTTCCTTTTAAATTAAATTGAATATTTTTAGGTGGGGGAGGTGGAGTTTGTTTTTGAATTATCTCAACTACCTCAATATTCCCAAATTCAGGAGGAAGATTTAAAATAGCTTCCTCAACTAATACTTGGGGCCCCGCAGCAAAAGATGGATCCCCTTCATTCCAAACTGCTCCTTCAGGAGTTTTAGTTACAGCGGCTAATTCAGGTCCATTCTTTTTTAAATCAATATAATACCCATTACTTAATACGTAAATAGCATCAGGAGTATACCTATCTGAGGGGAAAAGGGCCATTATTTCAATTTAACTTTATTAGATAATATTTTAGGATTAGGACCCTTTAAAGCAGTAGTTAAATCTTTTACGGCAGTATCTAAAGAGGGACCAATATTAATCAAAGAAGGTACTGGGAAAGGACCTGCTGAAGCTACTGTGCAAGCTTTAGCTAATCCTGATAGTGCGGGAAGAAGTTTTTTGAGTTCTAATATTAAAGTATCTCCTAATACAGCTCTTTCTTTTGCATTTCTATCTACTAAATAAACTTCCTTAGTTGACATAACTATTTTATCTCCACAATCTAAATTTACTGAGGATCCTGCACTTAAATGGATTACATTTGTAGAACTTAATAAAATTCCATCACTTTTGGCATTTATTAATAATCTACCTGAGTTGATTATTACTTGATTACCCTGATATTCTGAAGGGGGTTGGATGGATTCATCCCCAGAACCAAATGAATCTGTTTTAAAGCTTGAAGGAAAAAAGGGTACTTTTTGGGTACTTGTAAGATAAATTGAAGAAAGATCATTATTTATATTTTCTACTGAGGGGACCCACCCACCATCGTTAGAGTTAATGTTTCCATTTCTTAAAATTGTAATAGGATCTCCCTCACTTCCTTCAGAAGACCAATTATTAGGAATATCAAAATTATTTACTGTACTGCCAAATCTAATACTGTTACCCCATCTCCCTTCTAAAATATAATCTCCTTCATAGGGAAATAAAGGCGTTACGTTATCTTTTTCTTTAAAAGTAGTACCTAATATAATAGGATCAGATTCATTTTGAGATCGATTTTTCATCCCACTAGAAACTTCATCATAACTTTTCCTTGAAGATAATGGATTAGGAATACTAGCATCAGGAATAGCATTGTGATGAGAGCTATTCCAAGAATTTACAGGGGGAAAATAATAAAATACTTTATTAGCTATTTTACTTTCTTGACCCTTAATGGGATCCAAAGCTGAAATGATAGCAACTATTTCATTTATTAATGGAAAAAATTTACTATTAGAAAAATAGGGTTTAGCAAATAATTGAGTACTAGAAGAATTTTTTAAACCTGGGTTAGAGGCATCGTCAAAAAAAATAGTTCCTAATCCTGACCACCCTCCTACTTCATTAAATCTAGGATGATTAGGGCTTAAAACAATATCCTTTACTCTAACATCTTTTAAAGCAGATGATCCCCCAGAAACCCCAGAAGATTTCCCAGTATTTATACTTGAAGGACCATATTTAAAAGCCATTATTTTTTCTTATCTCCGTTAAACTTTTTAACCTCGTCTAATAGTTGCTGTTTTTCATCTTCTGTCATACCAAAATTCCCATCATCACCCCCCTCACCTTGGACAGCACGTTGAATGATTGTAGCCATTTTAATAAGCTGTTCATCATTTTTAACAGAAATCTCTAAATATTCCTTAAGAAGAGGAACAACTAAAGTAGCATCCCCAATGTCTTGGATAAGGGGTTTTAACTCCGAGATAAGAGTTGAAATTTGTTCTTCCTTCTTTTTTTGATTATTATAAATCTCTTCTAAAATATCAGAGAATTTTTTTTTACCAAATACATTTTTGTCTAACTGTCCCATGCTAATAAATATGGGATTAGTTAAAATTTGTATGCCCATATTCTTTATAATGGGTAAAATGTTTTTTAAAAATATTTCCTAACTGGTTAGCAATACGAGTAATATGGGGTGTTTTAACATCAACCATCTCTCTAATACATAAATAAAGGGCTTTTTTATTAAAGATGTCCATTACTTCTCTTTTTCTAAATAATTCTAAAATAGCATCCGCTACTATAGCATCTTTTTCTTTAGGAAACAACGTATAAATATTTTCAGTACAATATTCTATATATTCATCCATAAAATCTGAAAGATGGTCTTTTTCCATAGGATCATAATCCATATCATATGAATATTTTAAATTATGATGTAATTCATCCACTGGGGCTTTATCTACTCGTTTTTTGTAGTTTTTTGTATTTTGTATAATCAAATACCGCTTAGCAATCGTCCCAAAGTATGAAAATGCCTTTGCTCCGCGTGTTTGATCAAATAAATGTATTTTATCTAATAAAAACGTGATTACCTCATGTTGAAGATGTTCAATCTCATTTACCTCTGTATAATAAAATTTAAAGGTATGGATTATATTTTCGGTTAGTTTAAAAAAAGCATAGTGAATATCTTTACGATAGATCTCACTACGCTCTTCTGGGTCTGATGACTCATTATACCTTACTATAGCATCTTCTGTTGCTTGGGTAAAATATTGGTTTTTTGTTTTCTTTTTCCTTTTTCTAGGGGGTAATGTGCTCATAGTTTATCTTTATAAGTATAACCTTGGAGACTTAATTCATCCCCATCAAAATTCTCATTATCATCCCTCATAATAGAATTTAGTTCTTTTTCCATTCGAGATGAAGCTATAAATCCGGGAT
>Ga0181373_1000255_pt1 | contig 12946 bp, 8 predicted proteins | sample LowvirmetaG_3_FD_130159 | JGI IMG/M metagenome (GOLD analysis project Ga0181373, IMG submission 130159) | Marine viral communities from the Subarctic Pacific Ocean - Lowphox_09 viral metaG | ecosystem: Environmental > Aquatic > Marine > Oceanic | place: Subarctic Pacific Ocean | collected 2015-12-05 | reverse complement strand
GTTTGGCTGAAACTAGCGAGTTAAGTATTCAAGGTTCTATTAGTAAAGTTCTCAATACTTATGGGAAAGATACTTTACTCTATTCCTTGCCTGGCGCAGAAGGAACAGATAGTAGAAAACCTGAAAATGCTTTGCATAGAGACTATTTTAACCGGGTGTTTGGCGTCCCCAAAAATCTTCTCGTCGTCCCAGAAGTCGATAAGGGAAGTTCTGAGGGAGTCATTGTTGATAGATCGAGATCGATTCCATTTGCTGATGATTTTACTGACCGTTCGACAGCACAAGATGCATCCAACAACAATTCTTTTACAGGTGGATCGTTTGTTAGAAATACGATCGGCGTAAGAAAAGATGAAACAAATCAGTCGTTATATTTACCTCTAGAAACTAACAAGGATCAAGCCCAGAAAACTTTTGCGCCTGATAAAGAAGTCTTGCCAGGAGTAGATTACTTCATTCAAAGAAGTATTTTGCGAGGCGAGTCAAGTCTAGATACTAGTGATCTTAAAAAATTCTCAAATCAATATTCAACAAACTCTTCCAAAATTTTTGAAGATGTGTTAACTCTATTTCCTGACAATGAGATTATTAATAATTCAGATAATTTGACAAATTACCCCAATAAACTCCAACCTTTAAATAAGATTTCAGCAGTCGATGTAATGTACAGCCTATTTAACGGCATTGAAAAAGATCTTGCAGCCGTATTAGATAATAGTGACGACTCTAATGAGTCTCTGCTACCTGCATTAGCTATGTTCTTGGACAATTCAAGCAAAAGCAAGGCTTTGAATTTCTTTTTAAGTGGGTTTTGGGATTACACTCGACTAAACGGTCCAACCACACTTCGAGATCATAGAAGCATTACCCAAGAGGGTTTTAATACTGGTGAGAATGACTTATATGGTAAGACAATAGGAGGCCTTATTGAATTTTACACAGAAAAATCAGCAATTAGGTTTTTTGAAGGGTTGGGTTTAACACCGAGAGAAAGAGGCAGTAATGCTAAGCAAGCGTTCTACAATACAAATGCTGAGTATAGTAAGTGGTTAGGTGACAGTAATGATCTTTTCTATGCGGAAAACGTTCAAGATAAGTTTAACGGAGGAAAAGATCTTAATTCAAGTTCACCTGCAGAAACAGACGGCCCAACTTTATCCATAGACATGACAGCAACTAAAATAGATAATGTCTTTGATAAATGCTTGGGAGGCGGAAAATCATTAAGTAAAGTTCGCGACGGATCAAACAGTAACAAACGTATCGGTTTAAATCGTCTCCTAGGTAATGTATTTGACTGTGCTGCGAAAGGTTTTCAGGTTAATAATCTTTCGGAAAACAACTTAGAAAAAGGACCAGATTATTATTATGAGGGAGGTCTTAACATAGACACGGCCAGAAGCTTAGAGCGAGGCGCTTATAGTATAATCAATAAAAAAAGCTTGCTTAACGATTTCCCTGGTTACTCCGATCAGACAGAAGGTCCAGGTCAATTTGGTGATATTGTGGGCCTATCTTATCACCACAGATTGATTATCGCTTATAATTGGACAAGATCTCTCTTAAAGCAGACTTTAGGATTTAAGGCTTACACAGATAAAGACGGAAACTTAACTTTAACTACGTATAAAGATCAAATAAAAGGTGTGATTGATGGTGTTAGGGCAGCAAGAGGCGCATCTCGAAATTATAAAGGTTTGACCACAGACAGTTACAACGAATCATATTCAATTTCAAAATCTTGGTGTGATGATACGGTAAATAAAATTAAATTTAGAGAGCGGTCAATTAGAGATATCTTGGGTTTGTTTTCCGCACATAGTGATAGTATAATTGAGTCTGACAAGATTGTCAAGAATGTTTTGGCAGGTTCTGATGTTGACGGTAATGTTACAAATAAAACGTTGCCTCTTTCACTAGCAACGTTAAAAAGAATGAACGTCTTTGACGACGTTATGGCTTTGTTTTCAGATCAATATCAAGTTCACTTAGAAAAAGAGAAGAATAAATTTTTTGCAACAATACCAGGTAAGCTTAACTTTAATAGCGAAAAGATATATTTAAAAAAATCGATGTTTGTCAATAAAGTTCTTTCTTCAACTGGTAACGGTTTTTTAAAAAATGAAAATTTTGGAAATAAGTCTATAATCAATGTAGGGATTCCTAACTCTATGATTAGCTCTTTGCAAAGAATGGCTTACAATGAAACAGGTGAAATAGATTATCTAAACAGCCCTTATATTTGTGTATCAATATTTAAAAAAGATCATTTAAATCCAGCATACAAGTTCTTCCCCAAGCTTTTTGTATTTAACACTTCTGTTAACATCAACGATACCAACACAGACAATCCTTCGGGTTTAGCTAGACATTTAGAAAGTCTCACAACTGACACTAGTTTTTCTAAGATTATTAACAATATAGAAATAACAAGATACAAAAAAGGCCGAAACGGTGGAATAGTCAAAGATATTTCACAAGTTAACGGTGCAGTTAATATGGCGGGAAATAAAGAAATTTTAACTAATCACATTTATGATTATGCGCTTAAAGAATATATTCGAACAACATCAGGATTTAATTTTGAAGAGAGTACATTTTTAATGAAGGATATGCTACTCGATAATATTATCACACCACCTTCAATTGGTGGTGATTTTTTAAAAGAAGAGTATGGTAGGGTTTTGACGCAGATTAGACAGATATATCCAAAAACACAACTTGATAAGGATTTGAATTCTGAAGTTTTCAGATTAATTAAAACAATAAGACAGTCAGTTCCTTTTTCATATGAAAATAGATTTAGGCAGATAATAACTCCAAACTGCTTTGACAAAGTATACACTGTGATGGTAAATGAAAAAGACTTTATTCTGGATGTAGACGATGACAAAGCGCTTGATTATAGACGAACTTATAGTGAAATGTTAAATATATCAGGTAAACTTTCCAAGCCAAGTATGACTAGTCAGTTTATTTCTGCAAATGAATACAAGAGCTATATTGATTCTCTGGACAATAACGTTCCTGAAGTATATAGTTATTACGCACAAGTTACGCTTTTGTCGAAAGATATAGATATAGATACAGATATAGAAAACAATCAACAGCCAAACGTAGGAGCTCCCGCGTCTGCATCGTTCGAGGAAGATTTTAACTCTGCTAATTTTGGAAATATGGGCCTGGCAAACCCTTAAGGGCTAGTATAATTTAACTATGGAGAGTAAATGTCTACAACATTAAAAGCATTGCAAAAACTAAAAAGTCAATCTCAGATTAATGAAGCTGACTTGATGGAAAGTTTTGCTTCTAGGCCGGCAAATAAAATAAACGTCCCTGAAATATCTAATTTGAGTTGCGATTTTGTTTATAACTTCTTTACAAGAGACGAAAGAGTTCGCGAAGATGATCCCAATGTGGCAAATAAAGTTTTAAGTTTAAATGTCGACAATTCAGAAGAAATATTTAGAATACAAAATGAAAAAGTTGCCCGTTATGTAAAGTTATCTTTTAAAAAACCTTCTGTATCAAGTGAATATTATAGCGATGATATTGGAGAACTGAGCAATGAGACTTTTGACAATATTGTTGATAAGGTCGTGACGGAAGGATCTTTTTCAAATAACATATTTTCAGGAGTAGAGTTTATAGACACGGGTAAAGAAGCAAACATCTATTCAATGTTGGGTGGATCAATGTACTTTTTAAATGTTGCTGATGATAGAGGTTCAAATATTCAAAATATTTCCAAATTATACGAAACTCTATCAGAAAAGGGAGGGCTTAAAGGTCAAGATAAGAAGCTTCTAAGAGAAACATTTAAAAATATCAACCCATCCGGCTATGCTTTGGCACAGTCTGACGTCCCTCCAGATCTTGCAAAATCAGCTAGCGATCCAATTGGAAAACAAACTTTCTCAGTTCAATTTAACAACATGTTTATGAGTGATCTAGTAAGAGAGGCATCTTTGATTCCAGACAATGTATTTCAAGATGAAATTAGATCTTTGATATCACCAGCAGCAACAATTAAAAATAAAATATTAAGTTCCATTAACACATCAAATACTTTTAGTGAAGCTGAATATGAATTAGAAGTAGACGCTGTTACTTATAGTGCAGTGACTGATGTAAATCATAATGATTATCCTCAAATAAAACTAGTTGGATACATTCTAGAAAAGTATGAAGTACTTCCAAACAATCAAACTGTATTCTTAGGAAGGCGATTTATTGAGGGGTATCATAATAGTTTTGGTGTGGATGAAAAAATTAGATATGGTGGGAGCTATTTTTACAAGGTAAGATCTCTCTGCCAGGTTAAATTCATAGGTATCATTGATAATTCAGAAATTGATTCACCTAATCAGCAGGGGTTGATCACTACATTGCTAGCCTCAGAAGGTGTGATTAATCACGTCTACTGTGTTGAAAATGTTCCTCCACCAGATGTACAATTTTTAAAAGTCAAATTTGACTATGAATCTTTGTTTCCTAAACTTTACTGGCAAGCACCAGTCAACAAGCAGCGTGACATTAAAAGGTTTCAAGTATTTAAAAGATTGTCAACAGCAGAGCCGTTTAAACTTGTAAAAGAATTAAACTTTGATAATGGGATAATTAAAGGAGCTTCATTAGAAAATATAAGTCCGGATGATATCCAGTTCTTTAAATATCCTCAAACTAGTTATTTAGACACAACCCACAAAGAAGGCGAAAAACCAATATATACTATATGTTGTATTGATGCACATGGCATGACATCAAATTATGGACCTCAGATCATGATAGAAAGAAATCAATCAACTAATAAGACAAAGTTGTCTATTGTTAGTCGTTGTGGTGCACCAAAACCATACCCTAACTTGTATTTAAACGTGGATACTTTTCAAGATGCAATAAAAACAAGTAAACATGATAGGGCAACGCTTGTTTTTAATCCAGAATACTATGATATTGTTAAGTATGATGATGATAGCGAGAGTGAGTCAAGTTTAAATTTGTTGGCAATAGATGAAAATAAATTTAGATATAAATTCCATTTTATCAACATAGATAATCAAAAAGAACAAACACTAAACGTTAAAATTAAATCAAGAGGATCTGTTGCAGGTACTGATGAAGACTTCTTCAATGTATCGGGTGCCTCATTTTCAAAAAATAATTTTAGTTTTCAATACGGAATATAATAAAAAAATTTACTATAAAGTTAATTAAGCGTATATTTACTTAATATGCGAGATAGGAGAAAAAATGGGATTTTTAGATCACAGTACTAACAATATTATTGTAGACGCTGTTTTGACAGACGCAGGAAGAAGAGCATTATCAAGAAATGATGGCTCATTCCAAGTATACTCTTTTTGTTTAGGCGACGATGAAGTTGACTACTCGATCATTACAAAATACGGTCAAACCGTGGGTAAAGAAAAAATTGAGAAAAACACACCAATAATGGAAGCATTGACAGCGGGTAGTTTGGGTCTTAAAAACAAGCTAGTTTCAATCAATAACGACTATTTGGCGTTTTTCCCTAAAATGACAATCAACATGGAGTCTGAGGATGTTAGCGGTACGACACCAACGTTTACACGAACCGGTACCGGCCCTACTGATCGTACACAAACAATGACAATTAAAACCGCTCCTTCAGATACATCACAAGATATAGATCCACAACTTGTTGATAGAATGTTCAGGGTAGAATTAAATCACTTATTCTTAAAAGTTAGCGAAGACCAACCTGATATCATTTACACAGATAATATTGCTGTTTACGAAATAGATGCAGCAGCAGGTTCTGGATCAACAGTATCAACTGTTGAGTTTGATGTGACATTAAAAGGCATGACTAGTTCTACATTTAACATCTATAGCGTAGGTGGTAATTATATAAAAACATATATAAAGGTAACTGGAAATAGTTCAGGTATCACACAGACATTTCCTGTCTTAATAAATAGTTAATCTGAGGAATCAATAAATGGCAACTTATAAATCACTGTCAAGCGACAATATTAAAACAACTACATCAGTACTTAATCAGTTAGTCGACTTTGTAGAAGAAGATATAGAAAGTACAAATACAAGAAAGAAATATCAGGTATTTGTAACTAGTTCGTTTGGTACAACATCAACAAATGCAGTTACTTCATCTTTATTCCAAACAATTTATGATCAAAACTATACTTTGCAAACTGCAAATGAATTATTTGATATGACTGTTGGTCTTCATGAAGACTCAGCAACTGTGTCTGATGCGCAATCAGGATTGTCAGATCCAAATGATTCTCTCGGAAAACTTTTATTTCCATCTCAATCTTTAATGATGAGAGAAAAGATCAACGTATATAAGCAACATGCACAATTATTGTTAGGTGACGCAAGTGCACAATTTACTTCTCCTTTTACACAGACTTCTCCGGTCAGCGAAAACAACATTGACGAAGCACTTTTTATTAACTTTAAAAGACTCTTTGTTAGAGACGGTATAAAGCGCGAAACTTTCGCAATGAAGATGTATCAGAGTTCATCTTATGGAGAATTAACAGACGGTGGATCAACTACGTTGATAGGCACTGATAGTAATCTATCAATATCAGACTGGGTAGTTCATCCTCCAAGTGGATCTGCTATCTTTACAGATGTAGGATCGTCGACAAGCATTGAACGATCTCCCACAGGAGGAGATGTAGGTAACATTGTTAATGCATCTGATACATCAAAAACTGTAGGATTAATGTTTTACCAGCAAGGTATCGCTGTTTTTGATATGAAAAAAGTTTTTAAAGCTGATCAATTTATTTCTGGATCTTTGTCGTCAGTCGGCGAAATACCAAATACAGATATAGCTGGCTCATTAATACCAGACTTAATGGTGTCAGGTTCAATTGATGATATTGTTGATCATGTTGCTTCTACACGATTTGGAAATCAGTCTAATACTACGATTACTTTTCAAAATAATACAAAAATCAACTCAACATTGTATTTTTGCAGAGCTAATGCTGAAGACTTTAACTACTCTACAAACCCCTCTTACACAGATCAACAAGGAAAACTTGTTGTTATTAGTGATGAAGGTCAAGGTGTAGAGAAAGCTTTCTCCTTTGTGACAACAGTAGGTCTTTACGATGCAAATGAAGAGCTTCTTGCTGTTGCTAAACTTAGTCGACCGGTCGAGAAAAACAGTGAAAAAGATTTGACATTCAGAGTTAGACTTGATTTCTAAGGAAAAAAATGTCATTTATAAAAATAGACAATAACAATTTCGAGCAGGTGACTTTAAACCTCAGACCTAGCGTTACTTTTTATTCATCATCAATAGACGGTAGCGTTAGTGGGTCCGAATATGTTGCTCCAGTTAGGTCAAAGTGTTTTAAAGACATGTCTATAGAAATAGAGGACAGTATGAGGCGCGTGACCAGTCAACCCTTATCATATAGTTCTCTAAGTAGTCATTTAGACGTTGTTAATCAAGAAAACAATATTGCAAAGTTTAATAAAACAATAGATATATTTAGGTTTGATCAGCCGGCTGAGTACAATCAAAATAAAAACATTAAAAATATAATAAAGAATAATTTAATGCCATATTATCAAGGACGTTATGATAATTGCAATTATGCTTATTCTAATTACCACTCATTAAACTTTTTTAACTCTGACACTGTTCCCACAGGTTCAGCTCTAATTTATCCAAATGTTATTGGTAGTGATGGTAGCACTGGTGTATACGATCTTCCAGAAGAGTTTAGTTTAAATTTCTGGATTAATCCACGCTATTCATTTTCTGATGTATATAACACAGGTACTATTTTTCACCTTTCTTCATCACTATGTGTTTCTATTGTGTCTGGTTCTAGCAGAAACGAGTATAACGAAGTAGATAAGTTTAAGATAATGATTCAGCTTTCCCAAAGTGCTGACATCAAACCATCAAGAATAGATCTAAACAATATACCTGCTAATGAATTAATCTTTACATCTTCTCATTTTTTAGAAAAAAATAATTGGCATAATGTTTGTATTCAGTGGGGAGCTTTATTTAATAATTCAACCGGTTCTATTTTCATTGATGAGTTACAAACAAATTTTGCTGTTGATGAGTCGTCAGTATCAACCACAGGCCTTCTGTCGCCTCCAGGTTTGGTTGTGGGCAACTTTTATGAAGGTACCAATAATAACTTAGCATACATGCTTAATAATGACACAGGGTACAACGAAGGCTTTACAGGTATTATCGACACGTCCGCAGGTACACCTATTATTGATTCAGAAACTTTTTCTCAACCACTTAATGCGGAAATTCACGAAATTAAACTTTTTGATAAAGTGTTAAACACTTACAGAAGAGAAGGGCGACCATCAGAAAAAGATATTGCATCAAGCACCGGTGCAGAAAACTTCAATAACTTAAAATTCTATTTACCTCCTCACTTTTATCCAACAACTGCTGAGCGTGAAGTTTTAGTGACGCCTTTTCAAAAAATAAGAGGCACAACTGACGATCCTATTAATGTTTCTTTTTCTTTGGGCCTAGGAGGTAAACTAATTAATTTGGAAAATTTTACAAGAGAGTTTATTGTTGGGCAGACACCGAGACACTTTAATTTGGTACCTGAGACGATCAATACAACTGTGCAAGATATTACTGTTGACGAATTTATTTATCATACGGGTTCTCATAAAAAAAGAAATATGACAATAATGCCTAATGACAATGGTTTGTTTTCACCTAGATATTTTACTTTAAGTCAATTTAGTGGGGATCAACTAGAGATTAATCTAGATAATCTTATTCCAGAAGAAGTATTATATAATGGTCTTGTTCAACAAACCGGTTCTTTCTACGATAGTATCATTGACTCTATTAAAGCCTCACCTGGTGTTTTTGAAGGTGCTGAGATGATTGTTGCTCAAAGAACAAGAGATCTTAGTAGTAATGAAATAGTAATATATGACATATCTAATATTTATTACGGTAATAGAATCAATCCAGAAAGTTTTGAAATTAATGATTTTGACTTAACAGGATCTGACGGTAAAATACAAATTAAAATAAAAGACAATGGAAGAGGATCACTTTATCGTGCTGATTCATTAACACCTCACGCAAAATGGAACAGTGTAGGAAGTATATTTTATGATGAAGGCATTGTAATTGTTAAGTCCCCACATCTTATGTATTTAAACAAAAATGAAACAAACATTTCCTTAAAAGGCGAACAAAATATTCATACTATGATATTAAATATTCCTGCCTATAAATCATTGTTCAATTCATCGTCGAATCCTACTTTTAAAGATAATCCACCCACAAACAACGTTAATGATGAAGATCTAAGTACAGTTTATGTCACATCAGTGAATATTCATGATGATAACTTTAACATCATAATGAAAGCAAACTTTGCTCAGCCTATTACTAAGACTGAAGCTGATGAGTTTATAATAAGATTGAAGGAAGACTTTTAGTTATTTAGTGACGATCGTCTATAGTTATTCATAAATTTAACTTTGTGATTCATTATGTTATATTATAAACAAAGGGAGACTTAATGTTGCTAGCACTAGATATATCAACAAGTTGTACAGGTTACTGTATATTTAATAAAAACGGAGATCTGATAAAGATGGACTATATAGATCTGAGTAAACATAAAGATTTTTATAAAAAGTCAGCTAAGATTAAAGATGTTTTAAAAACCATTAAGAAGAACTTCAATATTAATAGTATAGCTGTTGAAGAAAATTTACAAGCATTTAGGCCAGGTTTATCGTCAGCTAAAACATTGATGACTTTGGCACAATTTAATGGCACAGTTAGATGGATCTGTCATGAATTATTTAACTTAATTCCTGCTTCTATTAACGTCAATGCAGCAAGAAAAGCAATAGGTTTAAAAATAAATAGAAAATTAAAAGAATCAACAAAAGAGCAAGTCAGAAATTGGGTAACTTTAAACGAACCTACAATTAATTCATGGCCATCTAAAGTTTTAAAAAGCGGAAGAAATAAAGGTCAGGTAAGAATTAAAAAAGAAAGTTTTGACATGGCAGATGCTTATGTTGTTGGTAAAGCATACCTAATTATTAAATAAATACATATAGTATTATATATATATTTACAAGTAAAGAGGAAAAAATGCTAATTAATAAAAGAGACTTAATCAAAGTAATCAACAATTACATTAAAGAATCGTCAATACCCACAAATACAAGTGACATAGTAAGTCTGTTATCAGATACGTACACAAAAGATGACCTAATTAAAAATAGAGGTAAGATAGTTGATGCGATGTACAAATCTAATCTAATTGAGTCTGAAGGTGTTAATATTCTTAATTATATTAGCTACTATTTTTTTGAAAATTCTGTGGAAGGTATGTCTGGTGAAGACAAAGCAAAAGCAAATTTAGATATTCAAATTCAATTAATTAAATTTTTATGCAATGTTTATAGTGTAGACGAAACAAGAAGAAGTCAGATGATTAAATTTTGGAAATCATTTGGGAGACATGTCGCAAACCCAGCAACTCCATTTGCAGCATTTACAACAGCTATAGGCATTCCTGGTTTTGCTGTGTTTCTTTTCTTTGTCATGGAAGTAGCATGGTTCACAAATAAAGATTTCTATTACAAACTCGTCAGTCTAGATCACGCGCTTATGAATGTTTTAACATTGTCAGCATTCGAAAGGTTTATAGAAAACTTTAATAAAAATGCAAAAGATAGTTCAGAAGAATTTCTTTGCAATGTTATGGTGTTATACGTTAAGCCTGGCGCGCACAAAAAATTAAATTTACCCGATAACGATCCTAGGATTGATATTGGCGGCAAAAAGTATGACATGTCAGGAAGCTCTGGTGCTAAAAACAAAGCGAAGGAAAATATTAAAAGCTTGATCTTTAAAGATTTAGAATCCGCTGTCAAAGATTCGATTATAAGCACAGTGTCAGACTTTGCTTCACAAGATCCCGAAGCTTTAAGAAAGAAAGAAAAAGATTCCATAGATAAAAGTGGCGGCAAAACAGCAGCAAAGTTTAATACGCTTGATTTTCTTTAGATAGAAGCATGAAAAAGATATATATATAAAAACAGATAAAGAGGTAAAAATGAAACTTTCTAGAAACAGCTTAAGAGCTTTGATTAATTCTGTGATCACAGAATCAACTGCATCTGGCAGAAAATCTTTTGCTAGGTCACAAGTTAAAAAAGTACACAATAAAGACATGAATAAAGCAGAAAAAGTAATGAACAAAATTAAAGGGGCAGACTGGAATGCAGGTTACGAAGCAGAAGTAGTTGCGCAAGATGAAGCTGCCACAGGCATTGCAGCATTAACACCTGTAGGTCAAGCTATTAATAAGTTTCTACCAAGCGATGACACAAAATACGGCGTCATGGTTACCGGGTTTTCGCAGCAAGACGAAGCAGACGATTTTTCTGAGATTATTAGACGAGAGCTAAACGTGTTGGCAATTAGTTTAAAAGATGAAAAATCGATAATTGTTGATCCTGCTAGAGACGCTGACAGTTACGTGGCATTTCGTATGGGTGCATCAGGATTAGACTACAAACCTTGATAATAAGCAAGTAAAATAATTCATATGTAAATAGTTGAACTTTTTGTTATGTTTCTAGTATGAATAATATAAAAATCAAAACTAAGCAGCAGAAAATAGAATTACTTGAATCAGCTTTTGGAGAAAGTACACTAGCTAATAGTGGTAAGAATATTTCTGTTATATGTCCAGCATGTAAAGAAAATAGTAAAAATAGTAGTAAGAAGAAAAAACTATCTGTATGTCTTGAAAAAGGAATATATCACTGCTGGGTTTGCGAATCTAAAGGTAAAAATGTAGCTTCATTTGCAAACTATTATGGATCGATAGACAAAAATGTTTACAGCGAAATTGTTCAGGTTTTTAACTTAGACACGTCATTAAAAGAGCAGGAAGAAAAGAAAGAAATATTTATACCATCTGACTTTTCGCTGCTTTATACAGACAACACAAGGAAAGGTAAGATTGCAAAGCGTTATCTGCGCAAACGAGGTTTAACACCAGATGATCTTTTAAGATTTAAAATAGGAATAAGTGGTGAAAAAGACTTTATAAACAGAATTATAATACCGTCATTCTCTGAATGTATGAAGTTAAACTTCTTTTTATCAAGGACTTATGATAAAAATCAAATAATAAAATACAGAAATTGTGATGGTAAAAAAAGCGAGATTATATTTAACGAGTATTTAGTTGACTGGCAAAAAGAAGTTGTCTTAGTTGAAGGTGTTTTTGATGCAATTAAGTCAACTTCTAACACAGTACCTGTTTTAGGGAGCTGGATTGACCAAAATCACAAGATATTTCAGAAAATTGTCCAAGAAGCATCAGATGTAGTACTTGCTTTTGATCCGGATGCAATGCATAAAACAGTAAAAATAGCAAAAAACTTTGCTGAGTATGGGATTAATGTTAGGATAACTCAAAATAAAGACAGAGACCTAGGAGATATGACAAAAGAAGAAGCTTTTAATTGTATAAAATCGGCTAAGAAATATGAAATATCTAATAGACTGACATATTTAATAAAGAATATAAGTTCCGGATCAATATTTTAGGAGAAGATATGAATAGTCAAATTAAACAAAAAATTAGAAAAATGATCATGCAAGAGATAACAAAAATGGTCGGCGAAGATGCAATTATAAAACAAAACGGTAAAGATGATTATAGAAACACAGGATATAATCCTAACGCCAGATCACCCCATAATTTAACATTGACAAAGTATTCTGACAGCTATGATGATTTTGGGGGTGCTGATACTATGTGTGAAAAATGTGGCGGCGCAATGTTAGAAGACGATTGTATGGAATGCGGATATTCTAAATCAAGTACAGGAATGTTGCAAGAAGGAGGCTGCGGTTGCGGAGGCTCTG
>Ga0181373_1000254_pt1 | contig 12971 bp, 8 predicted proteins | sample LowvirmetaG_3_FD_130159 | JGI IMG/M metagenome (GOLD analysis project Ga0181373, IMG submission 130159) | Marine viral communities from the Subarctic Pacific Ocean - Lowphox_09 viral metaG | ecosystem: Environmental > Aquatic > Marine > Oceanic | place: Subarctic Pacific Ocean | collected 2015-12-05 | reverse complement strand
TGTTGATACCCTAATGCAAATGTTCCCGATAAGTCGTAACTACCCATAACATCATCAGTTAGGGATTCGTCAGTATTACTTGATGGATAATTAATATCTCTTGGATTTCTCCAATTAGAAAGATTATCTGGATTAGTTTCATCTAATTCAAAGATAACTTTCATCATAGGATATTTGTTTCGTGAGTATGCATTTGTTCCGTCATACTCCCCAATATATCTCATATATCCTTCAACATCAACTAACTTTGGATGTAGTGTAATGTCTCCACGAGCAGCACCATTAAATGTTCTGTCTGCTGTTCTGTGGTGTCCCCAATTTCCGTCAATGTAAACTTTATAATCTAATAAATAATCATCACTTACATAAGTGTAGTATCCTGTTGTTCCGTCATAAAATGTTGGTATTCTAAATGCTCTTGGTGCGAAATCATCAACAACATCATTTATCTTGAAGAAAAATTTTATTACTTGTTTCTCTACTCCATCACCACCACCAAATGTTTTGTCTGGTGTTCCGTCATTATCGGCGTCAACTCCGTGACTTACCATAGTAACTCTTAACCAATCATATCTTGTATCGGCAATACTTTCTTCTACTAATGTATTAGAACCACCGACTGCTAATGAATCTTGGTATCCAACATTAGAAAAGTGAACCACTTCAAAAGAATAATCTGCATTAGAACTTTCATCACCCTCAGTCCAACCTGATATATGACTACCTTTAACGACTTTAGAATCTCCTTGACTCCAAGCGTTAACTGATGTTTCACCTGATTCTATCCAAGTAACTAAGTCATTGTCAAATGCAATATCAAACCTAAGTGCTGTAATATCCTCACCTACATCATCTAAGGTAACTTCCATTTCCAAGACTTTATCTCTCCAACTATCAAAGTTGTTATTATCAAAAGCTTGATTATTTGTGTCTTGTGCTAAAAAATCATCTAAATCTTGAGTAACTGAATCTTTCCACCAAGTTTGTGGTGAATCCCAATTACCTAATTGTTTTACTCGTATGATTGGGGATTGTCCAAAGACAAGTCCAAGCATAACCGCTGATATAACCATTCTTTTCATAAAATGAAACATTGTTTTCTCCATTGAATTTATGTCAATAATAAATATAAGATTGTTAAAAATTAGACATCAAAACGAACTACAAATGTAGTATCGATTTCATCTGACAATTTAATTGGTTGTGCTAATTTAGCGACTGCTAATAAGTCATCAAACTCATCATATAAACCGATTTGAGTTACATATGGTTTCCAAGATGAGTGTTGAACACCACTTATTGCAGTTGGTTCTCCCGTGTGAGATGTTGCGAAACTTCCTGTTCCTGAAAGTGATGGACTATCTCCCGGTGGAAATAATCTATATGTCCAAGTTCTATCATTAATACCACCGACATCTACTGATGCGGTTTGTGCATATCTAATAAATCCTGTTCTGTCTGTTGTTACACTTACATTACTTGAACGATTGAACTCATTTCGTTTACTATGAAGAACATACTCGTGTTCGTGTATAGTGTGAGTCGCTTTGTGTTTTAATGTAAATGGATTTCCTTGTTTTCCAATATCTTTATAAGAACCAGTATCTGATACAACCAGTAATCCCTGTTCATAAAAAACATTACCTACTTCTGAACCACTACCAAGAGTTGCAGCAGTAGTTGACACTCCTTGTGCTCTACTGAATGAACTTGATTTGTATGCTGCGAAACTTGATGAAAAAGCATTGTCGTAAAGATTTCCGTGTTCATCATCTCTGATGTCATAGGTTACTCCACCCACCGTAGCAGATAAATTAACACTACCTGGTTTTATTTCTTCCCCGTATAAATCTTTTCCCACACTAATAACCTGTGCAGTTGTATGTAATTCTCTTGTTTGTTTTGAAAAGTCTTGTATGGAAAGTCTGTGAAATGGTGTAGTTGTATTGAAGTTTTTGTAAAGCATTGTATTGATTATATTCCAAGTCGGTAGTGCAAAGTAATCAGTTGTTCCGACTTGTGTGTTGGTATCGGAACTACTTACATAATTTCTAAATGAACTACTGATTGCAGAAACTGCAAAGACTCCACTACCACTATCGTTATTAGTTGATGTAAAGTTTTTGAATGCCTTAAAAGGTCTTACTGATTTGTCTTGTGGGTCAAGATTCTTGAACATTAGTTTGTCCTAAAAATCAAGTTTCACTTTAATAATAGCTTCCCTTGAAAATGATTTTAATACCGGTTGACTTAATTTTGCTATTGCCAAAAGGTCTCCGCCTGGTCCATCATACAAACCTACTTGAGTAATGTATGCTTTTGGGTCACCTTTAAATGTAGGTTGTGTAAAAGCACCTCTGTTACCATTAGTATCGGTTGTTTCATAAGTTGGATTTGAACTAAAATTAAATTCTTTGTTATGTGCTCTTGCAAAATAACTCGTTGAACTTATTTCTTCTTCTCTACGGGCTGCGAAATATCCGGCATTTTTAGCACCTGCTCCAGCTACACTATGACTGATTGAATTAAATGCAACTTTTGCATTATCACCAAATGTGTTTGTTCCTGTTGAGAACACCATTGAACCACTAGAGTTAGCAGTTGAACCGGCCTCAAACCCTTGTCCACCAGATGATAACCATGCTGCGTTAAGTAATATAACTCCTAAGTCAGGGTAAAATAAACCCGGTGCACCATATGTAGTTTCAGCAGCTGCTGCAGTTTTAATATCTGCAGTTCCACTTGTAATAGAACCACTAACAACATTAAACACTCTATTTGCTGAGTTGATTGTTGTGTTGGTTGTTGCTGAACTATCGTCAATTAATTTGATTCCAGATTCAAGATGTCCACTACCACTTAAATGTAATTCCCAATTACCTGGGTCAACTTTTTCTCTCATTTGTGCTCTATTAAACGCAATAAATACAAAATCATCTTGTCCGTCTGGGTCTCCGTTAGAAACCGTTCCGTATGTTTTTCCTGTAAATGCAAACTTTTCAGTTCCTTGTCCTAATATAACATTTCTAAATTGTCTATATAGGGCTGCGGTTTCTCTGTTTCCAGTTGTTGTTTTGGTTGTGTTTCCAATGGAACCACTTCCTCCGTAGTTTGCATATCCGACTGCGAACTGAACTTGTGCAGTTGAATCAGATGTTGCTTTATCGTATACTGGAATATAAGATGCTGATACATCACCTAATGTTGATGAGAAGAAAAATTCTGATAATGATGTTGCTCCACCACTAAATAAACCAGAACTTACTGTTGTTCTTTCGGTAGATGCTATATCATTGTCTGTAAATTCTTTGTAGATATCAGCACTAAATTCAGGTGGGACCGGTGGGTCTTCTTCATTTTCGTGTTGATTATTATAGTTATTAACTGCTGGTATTATATCTTCAGGACGTTCAACCAGTAAAAAATACTCTCGAAAGTCTGAATCTGTTATTCTCTGTTGTATATATCTTAAAGCAGCGTCTACACTTGTTGTAGGAATTGCACCTGGATTTAATCTAAAATGTGGCATTATTCAAAGGTTCCTTTCGAATTATTCTTAATCGTTACTACTCGTGTAGCACCTGTTTGTAAACCCGTTACAAATACAACGGTTTGAAAAATTGTTCTACTAGTATCAGATGACAAGTCATTAATCGTAACATCAACTCCACTTGCTCCACTAACGGTCTGTGTTCTTGAATCAGTTGAAAATCTTCCAATTGTCCCATCAATTCCTTTAATGGATGCGATATCCGTATTAAGAATTTGGAAACTATATGTTTCTCCATCTGCTGGACCATTTGTAGTTGTTGGTTCTATTTGTAAACTTGCTTGTTTATTTGATGTACTTCCAATTGTTAATGAGGCAATAGATTCTAAGAATGCTAAGTTTGCTTTATCTTTATCGGATGTAAATAATTTATATCTCATCACTTGTGTTTCATCTACGAATGCTTCTAACAAAGGCATATTATCTAAAACTGCCCCATAGTAAGTTGAACCATTTGGGTGTGATGTGTCCCATAGTTCGTAATCAATTTCATCATCTGCAAATGCATAATGTGTAATTTCAAAATTTTCTATTCCGGATGCTAACTTTTCTCTACCTTTTTTGGTAAGAACTGCGTCTACTGTGATACTCGTGTTGTCTAAAAATCCCATTTTATTTTACTCCTGTGGAAATTATATAACTATTCTTATTCAGTAATAAATATAAGAAAGTCAAATTTTCCATATGTTTTTCTAATCAACTCTTAGCTTTGATTCGCCTGGTTGTTGTGTTGTTAATTCTGTTGGTGATGTAAATGTTATTTGAACTGGGTCCAGTCCATCTACATCAGTTAATCTGTTTGTTTTGGTTCCTTCATAAAATAACCTATCGCTTATTGTATCTTTGTGATAAGGTTCTAAATCTGTTGGTTCAAATGATTGACTTACAATGTAAAAGTCACCAAATTTTGACCACGCCCCATATCCAGCTGATACTGAGTCCGATAATGACCCGTAATAAAATTCTTTTACTTGATTAGTTGTTGACAATCTTGAAGCACTTACAAACGGTTGTAAGGTTTCTTTAAATTCTATATCAGTTCCACCTCTCGTTACACTTGCAGTTGCATATGTTGTTGGTTCTGCTGAGTCTGGGTTTAACTGATTAATCTTTACGAGTGTCGCTATATTAGTTCCTCGTGAACCCGTATTGAATACAAGTGTACTATTGTATAATGGGAAAGTTCCACTCAACTTGATAGCATTATCTGAACCTGATGGAAGACTTGTTATAGCTAATCCTGGTTCAAATTGTCCTGCATTTTCATAATATGGTTGTGTTGTTGAAGGTTTTTTTCCTATTACTTCTTTTGTTCTTTCCAATATATTTGGTTCTATTAATGTTCCGAATTGTGGTTTTGCTCTCGCTGGAATAAATTGTTTTAAAGTTCTAAATACACTACTATCGTAGTATGTTAGTATTCTCATATAGTCCCAAAAACTATTTGAACCAAAGTATCTTTTAAAATATTCAAGTCTTTTTTGTTCAAGTGTTCTGTAAGAATATTCAAACTCATCTCTTGGGTCTCCGATAAAATCATCAAAGTCAAAGTCTGCTAATGAATATATAATATCTTCATTCACTACATCAGTTGGTGATAAATATATTCCAAGTTTTTCACTATCTATCGGTGCATAATCCTGTGATGATACTTCCTTTGATGTATCTGGATTAAGTTGTGAAGTCAATGTATTGTTTTCAATTCTAATCTTGGTTGCATTTCTACGAGTAGAACCAATTTTTGGAACCCTTATTTGTTCTTGGTCCACAATACTTCTAAAGAAATTACCCGTAAATCCATTTACATCCACACTATGATTTTCATATGTTTTTAAGTGTGCCGTATTTGAAGCAGTTGGTGTAGTTTGTAAATTTACATTATCATTTAGTTCATAACGAGCTAATAGTGATTCATATGATGATGAGTAGGTATTTCCATTGTATGCTTTTGGTGTTCTTGTATGATTCTCAAATGCACTTGCACTTAGTGGTTCACTCCAAACTCTATATTCCATTAACGAACCTGTAAATCTTGCACCAAAGCCTGTATTTAATCCACCGAGATAAACGTGTCCACTTCCTGTAAATGAAGCATTTAGTTTACTACCCGTTATATTATTTACATCAGTTGCTAAACTTGCCGTGTGTGATGTTAAACTTTGAGTATCCTCATATATAATTCTTTGTCTTGTTGAGTCATATTGCTTTGTTGTTATTTCATAAATACTTTGACTTAGTATCATATCATTTGTAACTTCAGCTCCCTCTGATAATCCATCTGTCCTATCTGCTCCGGCTTTTCTTGTCAACATTACTGACCACATTTCATCATTGTAAAATGGTAGTAAAGATGAAGTTACATATGCTCCCTTATCAAAACCAGAAGCACTAATTTGAAATTTTAAATATCCTAAATTATCAGTTGCTCCATTGTCTTGTAGTGCGATTGCGAAGTCATTATCTTTTTGTAATATTACACTATCTTGTGATTTAGGTGTTCTAAATCTAAATTCTAATGTGTCGGGAATTAATCCGTCTGTATGTGCCTTCCAAACTGATTTAATATATTGTCCTGATTTAAAATCTAATGCTCTTGTAAATTTTCTTTTGATTTCATAACTTACTCTTGTTCCTTTATCTGGTCCACCATATTCTCTAACTCTAAGTATTGAACTTGGTATTCCGTAACAATTTAATATTCCTTTTAAAGAACGTTCCGTTCCTTTTGTTTTGATAAAGAAAGGTAAGTTTCCTAATAACCTTTTCCATATTTCTTCCGTAACCTGTTCTTGACCAGACTCATATAAGGTAGCTCCACTACCACTTTGTCCGAATAGATATTCTGGTAATTCTAATAAATTATTACCACTTGATAAATCTAATCCAAGTTCTTTTGCATAATGTCTTGCTACATCTTTTGAAATACCTTCTGATAAACTACTCACTCGTTTATTAATATCAGTAAAGTGTTTTGTGTAAGTCCATACTTCGTCAAATTGTTGTCCTACCATATCCATAAATTCTAAGAACACATTGTTTTGTGTATCTGCGTAAACGTGTTCTGGTAGTGAGTTTCTTAGTGAGTTCATATTATTAAAGTCATATGATGAAGCACTTGATACCATATTGTTAAACCAAGTTGTTGAACCTGATGTATGAACTAATGTGTATGGTGAAGTTGATGTTTCTTTTGGCCAACTTGTATCGTGAAACATTCCTTCAGAACCACTTGAAAAACTTGAACTTTCATAATATAAAAAGTTTTCATATGGGTCAAATGAATTTTTAACTCGTTGTCGTTTTCTTTCTATTTCTTGAATTCTTGTTGTTGCACTTGTAATATTTTCAAGTGAATGACTTGTTGCAGTATGTTCCTCAATCAATTCTAATTTCTTTTTAAAGTTACGAAGTCTTCTTTCTACGTTTGAAAAGTGAACAAAGTTTCCAAAACCTGTATCATCTATTTCATAATATTCTGTTGATGTTTTTTGGTAATCTATATTTGGTTGAACATTTAGTAAACTTCCAGAAACCAATTGTCTTTCAAGTTTTCTATTTAATTCATCGTTGTCACTTAATAAGTTGTTGTGTGATTTATAATCAGTAGTTGTTCTGTCTATTGGACTTTGAGAATTATCAAAATCTGCTGGAAGTAAAAATGTATTATCAACTCTAACTTTTGGAATTAGTGAAATGTTATCTTCGTAGTCTGGTAGGATTTCTTCTACGATTGTGAACCCATCAACAATATTGTCTCCTTCAACATCTATTAATTCTGGAAGTAGTGGTTGTTTTAATTTTAATTTTAATGTGTTGTTGTCATATCCAGAGTTTGTAATTAAATAATAATCATTGTTATATTGTAGATAAGTTTTGAATCTCTCTACTCTATTTAAATCTAATTTAATGTGAAAGTCAGTCCATTTAACTTCTTCAAAATTTACATTTTCAAATTTAAATGCGGAATCAACGGTATGGTCACTTGGATTAATATTACCAACACTATCTACAAAATAACCATTTTTTCTTAATCTTTTATATTCGTCTTTTAAGTTGTGTGAAACTTTAATTTTATCTTTACCCAATACTTCATCAATCTTTACTTCTAAATCAAAGTATACTTCAACAAGATGTTCATCAATTGTATATTGTGTTCCAAATGACTTTTGACTTGGTGAAGCCGGATTAGAGTTATCCCAGTCAATATTTACTTCATCATTACCATTATCATAAGTGTATACTGGATACATTGGGTCCTGTGAAGTATCCCACATTTGGTGATTTTTATTTCTCCATTTTGGACTATGTTCGTGACGATAACTTGCTGGTGTTCCTGTTGCCAACCACCAATCTTTTGGTAAATTATCTCCATTGAATAAATCTGTATTTGATGAATTTAATCTAGGTGTTGGTTGTAAATAGTAATTTGTGATACCTGAATATCCTTGAAGGCCCTCATCGTTTAGTGTTGTCTTTCCCATTCTACCATATTCATTAGAAGTAAACACTTCAATTGGGAATTCTGTATTTGGTACTGGTTGAATATTAACTCGTCCGGATTTTTCGGTTCCACTATTATGACTATGATTACTAACATCATCTCCGCCTGTGGTTGATAGGTCAACTCTAAATTGTTTGTGTTTAGGAACCCACGCTCTCATAAAGTTTTCAAAAACAATTGTTTGACCTTCCATTACTTTTTGAAATTGGAATTCACCACCTTCTTCAGAAGTGTTTTCACTAATTAGTGTTAAGTCTTGAAAACTACTACTAGTAAATTTAATTGATTTGTTTGGAGCTGATTGTCTGTAATTCGGAAATGCCACTACACTTAAATCAATATTTTTTAGATTGTTTATATAAACTTCATTACCTGCATTCTCGTTAGGTCGTAATATTACTTCATCACCTTTAGTATTGGTTTTGTCTAATGTGTATGTAAATTGTTGTATAAATATTTCTTGTGTTAAATCAATTTCATCGTCAACTACTTTGTAAAATTTTTCTTCAAATAATTCATAGGGACCATCGTAGACTTGACTTGTTTCACCGATTATTTCATATGTAAAAAATTGACTATCGTCTCCGGCAATTTTTCTTAAGAATTTGTATAGAACTCTATAATCACCATCATTGATTCCTAAATCTCTTAGGTGTTTTCCGATATTTAATTTTAAATATTTTAAATCAAAGTCTGGACTTAAATCTCTAACTCGTAAAGTTGTTTCCTTTACAATTTCATTTGTTTCAATATCATAAACGCACAATTTAATGTAATCTTTTTGTCCAAGATATATTCCGGTTGGGTTCTGTTCAAAGTTATTAAAATCAAATACTCTACCAAATGTTGAAATGTTTGTTTGGTTGGGTTTGAAGTAAGTTGATAACTCTCTTTCTGTAAATCCGTATTTAGGCATTATTCGTCCTTAAAGTCTTCAAAGGTTCTGTTTATTTTGTCTAAGTATCTATTGTTGAAATATTGTTCTTTGATATCAAATGTAACTTGTTCATACTCTGGTTCTTGTACATCTACAATTATACCTTTACCAAAAGCTTCTGGGTCTTCAAATGATAATATGAATCCACGATTATCTCGTGTAAGACTTGTATTGAATTTTGGATTGGTTAGGTAATCAGTTCTTTTTTCAAGAATTTGTTTTCTGATTCTTTCTCTTTCAAGTTCCCTAAAACGTCTAAAATGGTCAGAGTTTGTTTTTTCTATCGCCTCTTGTGCTGATTTAAATGGCATTATCTCACTACCCTAAATTCATAATTATCATCATAGTAATTTATTTGTTCATCAAGAGTTCCACTTCCACTAACGACCTTAACACAAAAACGATAATTTCTTTCTGCTTGTAATCCGTTCATCCATAGATTAAAATAATTACCTGTTGTATCACAACTAATCTTTGAACCAGTACCAAATGGAACAATTACTTCCTCTGTGCTTGCGTCTTTAATTGAATAGAATGCTGATGCACTTGGTAAGTATTTTACATCTAATTCTGCAGGTGTTGTAGCAAAAGCGGTTGTTGGATATAATTCTCTACCAACTACTCTTAACTTAACAATAGAACCTTCTTTATATTCTGGTCTTAAATTTTGAAAATAAACTTTTAATCTTTCTAAGTCCGTTGATGATAGTGGTGATAAACTTCCTGTTGAGTAAGAACTATCGTCCCACATAACTTCTAATTTAGGTGGATAGATTGTATGTGTTTCTCTTGAGAAGTATTTTAAATTTCCTAATCTATCTGAACTACTTTCATCTTTTGTAGTATCACTTCCTGAATTAAATGAGAATGTATTATCTAATGGTGCTATTGATTCTCTTTTTAGGATAAATCCTCGGTTTGGATATTTAGATGATGAGTATATATGATTACTAACTAAATCCGATACATCTATTCTTAAATCTTTTTTGTCAAATGTTAATTGGTATGATGAACTAACTTCATATTGTCCGTCAATACTTGAAGTAAACCAAGTACCTCCGTCAGTCAATACTGATGTAGAAACCCAAGGTGTTTGTTGTTCGTGGTCACGATATTGATAACTTACCCCGTCTGATGTTACTGGGTCGTGGTCAAGTTTTCCTGTTCCTTGTTTCCAATCACTACCACTTATCATATAAGCAAATACATTTTGTTCTGCTTCAACTTCTTCTGATGTTGCGTCATATAAATTTAAATAATATTTTGCTGTAGAAGGAATCTTTCCGTCTTGTATTGATTGTGATATGTAAGAATAATCAAAGTCAATTAATATTCTTGATATGTTTGCCACAGTACCACTTTGATTAACCTCTTTGTTAATTTCTAATATTTCATCAAGACCAGTATTGATAGAACTTGTTGCTCCACCTGAATATATTGTTGCGTCTCTTTTTCCAAATTCAAAATAATGCATTATATTTCTCCCAATACTCTACCAACAATGTCGGTGGTTGGATATTTTAGTTCAAATATACTTGGGTCCTTTGAAGGATAAACTATTCCATCTCTGGTTGCTTGACCTATATCGTAAACATTTCCACTATACCCACTTGATGTTGTCGCTTTGTTTTCAACAACTATCAATGGATTTCCAGGTTCGTTTCCGTCTGGTGGAACTACACTCGCTACACCTTCAACTAATGATATTTGATATGCTACATCACTCAATATAATTGGTTGATTAATTTGCCATTTATCTATATTGAAGTGATTTCTAACTCTTTGAATACATTTAAACAATACATCATTTTGATTGTATCCTCGTTGTGTAATGATTCCAAACTTAATTCCGAAGTTAATGATATAAGCATTTTTTAAATTTATTGCGTCAGTAACCATTCTGTATTGTGATAAGTACATTTTTAAATTTTGTTTTACGGCTTCATTTAATTGTGTTAAGTATTTGTCATTATCATAACCAAGTAAATACATATTCAATGCCAAAGGATTACTAATCTCTTCCGTAGTGTCATTATTTATTTGTAGTTGTTTATCTTGTACCACATATGCTTTTGCTATGTTTCCATATTTTTGTGGTAATGAATAAACTCTTGTAATGTAGTCTGCTTGTGTTACCGCTCTGTTTTGTGCGTTAAAGTATGCGGATGCATTTTGTTTTATTTCAGTTAGTGTTTCTTCACTTGCTCCACCTGATGCTGCAGTTGGATTTGTAAAAGTCAAACTATCTTTTGATGTTTGAACTAATGATGAAGTTAACCCGTCTTCTTGAATTGCAAAAGTTATACTCTTTGGAAAAGTAATTGAATTACTTCTAACATTATGTTCAACTGCCCCACCATAACGATATGTAATGGTAAGTGTTGTGTTGCTTGGTGCTAATCCAAATGTTTTGGTTTTCATAAAATTGGTCGGGTCAAATGCAGTATCCAAATGTGTTACTCCAAATCCTAATGCTGAACCAACATTATCTGGGTTTGGAACAATTACTTCATCTGGATTATCACTAACACCTGAACCAAATCTTATTTCCATTTTATTATCTTCACGAACATAAGTTGTAAATCTTCTTGCTGTTTTAATTAATCGTAACATATAAGGTGTATCGGGCTGTGAAGAAGAATATGTCGGGTCATTTAAGCTAGTATTTTCTATTGATTCAAATACTGTGTCTTGTGCCAAGAAAGGAACCTGATAAAACTTATTACTATTACTATCAGTAATGGATACAATTTCAGTTACATTTGTGTTTGATAATGTAATCTTGTCAAACTTTTTAGCAGTTCCAAATGTAAATGTTTCTGTTATGGTATCTCCCGATTTTGCTAAAACTTTTTTAGTTAATCTAAATTGTGTTGGGTTTGTTCCTGATGGTGGAACTTGAACATCATCAACTCTATCGTCTAATGCACTTTTTACTTTAAAATTAACATCATCCAATATAGTAAAGTCAACACCAGTATCTGAACTAATTATTGAATTACCTGAAACTACTCCAGCATAATCTAAGTCCGGTATACGCCCCCCACTACCATCATCCTTCGCTGGAACTATTTGTGAAACTTCTAACTCTACGATTGCTGGTATTGCCAATGCTGGTTTATATCCTAATGATTGTGCAATATCAAAAATGTTTTTTCTTTCTTCTGCATATTCTATTAGAGTTTCTTTAAATTGATTGTCAACATAGTAATTCAATACATCACCGACATACGCTGCCATTTCAATAAACATCATACCTGGTGATGATTCATTGAAGTCATTATGTGTATTTGGGAAGTAAGTTTTTGCAAACTCTAATAAGTTTTCTCTTACTGATGAAAAGTCTCTACCGAGATAACTTACATCTTTTTTTACTATTTTTTTATTTGTGTTATAATCTACATTAGTAGCCATTTTATTCTCCTACAACCAAGTTAAAGGTTATATTATCAAGTGCGTCTGGTTGAAGTGTTGTTGAGTATTCAAGTGATATCGTTATCTCATTTGGATTGGATTCACTTTGAACGATTATTAAATCATTTATATTAACATAAGGTAACCAAGTATCCAAAGCAATTCTAATGCTATTATCAACTCCATCTAAAGTTTCAGAATTTATTTGTTCAAACAACAAATCTCTTAAGTCACAACCAAAGTCTGGTTGGAAAACTCTTTCACCTTTTGATGTCAGTAATAAGTTTTTAATGTTAGACTTTACCTGTTGTTGTATAGTCTTGGATTGTCTAAAAAATCCTGTTAGATTGTGGTCCAATGGAAATTCTATTCCAACAAATACATCATCACTTCTATCTATTTCTCTTACACTCATTTATTCTTAAGGTCTAAAGTTGTCCTCACCCTTTTTCTTTTTGTTAATTGCTTTCATTAGTCCAGAGTAATCACGAGTTAAAGCGTCTTGAACACCTGTTGGAACTTGGTCTACTGAAACACCTGCTTTCTTAATGGTGTCTACTGCCGCAACT
>Ga0181373_1000251_pt1 | contig 13032 bp, 20 predicted proteins | sample LowvirmetaG_3_FD_130159 | JGI IMG/M metagenome (GOLD analysis project Ga0181373, IMG submission 130159) | Marine viral communities from the Subarctic Pacific Ocean - Lowphox_09 viral metaG | ecosystem: Environmental > Aquatic > Marine > Oceanic | place: Subarctic Pacific Ocean | collected... | reverse complement strand
GAGGAGAAGGATTAGAACCTACAGAAGTATAGTTGGTACCACTTGCTTGACCAGTAGTTGTAAAGGCAGTAGTGGTTGCTCCTAAAGTAGCAGAGCTTGTGTATAACGCTAGTTTAAAAGTATCACCAGAACTGTTAGTAAAATTGTGAGTTCCAGTTAATAGTTCTGTTTTAAAACTAGTAGTTAGAGTTGATGATATTGCCATGTTTTTTCCTCATAAATTAGCTAAAGTTTTAAAACAATTTTAGCTAGTTCTTCTTCACCACCTTTGATCAATTCTTGAACTAAGGTAGCTTTGTAAGATTTTATAGCATTTTCTATATAAATTAAACAAACTTGTTTTATTTGTTCCCTATAAGCTTTTGCTTGTTCTACAACATGAGATTCATTATCTTCAGAAAAACCAACTATTTTTTCAGCTAATCTTTCTGCCCAAAAATCTGGCGGATGTCCACCAAAATTTGATGTCTTTGTTTCTACTATACCTAGTTGAGGCATTCCATCTGGAGTTATTTTTATTACCATTTTTTCGGCTCGTTATGACTTTCTTCTATAATTTCTTTTAATTCTATTTCTGCCTTGCCATCTTCTCTACCTACTAAAGTTGGCTGTGGGATGTATTGTTTTTCTTTCTTAGCGCTTTTCTTTCTAACTTTTAATTTTTGTGTTTCAGAATCATAATCAACTATTAATGGATCTTCTAATCTGTGATAGCCATAAAGCTTTTCTTCAGCTTCGACTGCTGTGTCTAATAAATAACTGGATGCGGCTACACCTACTTCTATACCAGCATTCATACAATTTGCTAACCAATATTCACAACAAGCTCTGCCAGCTTCAGCAAAATATAAATTACCTTTGTAACCAAAATCTATACCAAACAAATGCAAAGAACCCACTTTATGCCAGTAAGCAAAAGCTATTGCATAGGCAACTGTATTATTTAAATAGTAAGAATTGTTTTCTTCTACAATTTGTTTAATTGGATATTCAACTAATCCCGGACAACGCTCATCTAACTCACATGTATAGATAGGACCTTGATGATTTAACAAAACTTCTTTCATGCCATTAGTCTGCATACCTGCATCATCGCTATCTAAAAATCTAGAAGCTGGGTCCATCATAAAAACTCTATCGTGTTTTATTACATTAGCTACAGCATTGATTACCCATATTTCGTCAAAGTGTTCGCCATTAGATTTAGCTAAAGCAAAGTCAAACCAGCTTTTACCTAAGCCTACTATAGCTATTTTTTTACCTTGAAGTTCTTGAATCTTCTCCATTTTTTTTCTCTTTAGGTTACAGTTGTTCTAAGCGAATCGGCTCTGTATTCATCTCTTCTACTTCTACCCTCTGCTCTGTTTTTAAGTCTTGCTATTTCTTCTTGAAATCTTTTTTCGTATTGAACTAATAAATCTGCTTCTCCTTTTAAAAAAGTATAGGCTTCAACTAGAGAAGCGTAAAGCAAAGCATTTCTTGCATTATTAGAAATCCAAGTTCCAGTGGTATTACTAACCAAACTAGTTGGTTTGTAAAGATAGTGAAGCTCTACGTTGTAATTTATATCTGGCACTGGAGCAATGGTTAATGTAGAACCATCACTAGACGTAGTTGATAGTTCTTTATCAAATTCTGCATAGTACAAAGGTAAGCCTCTCAAGTTAGTATCAGCTGGGTCTTCCGAATATTCTTGCATAAACGTAGGATGTTTTTTTAAAAGGTAATGATAATCCCCACCAGAATCTAATACTGCTAGAGAGAAACTAGCTATATAATCTGAAGGTGTTGTTAAAAACCTATTTCCAGCAGTAAAACTACCAGTTACATTTTTTCTGAAAAAATCAAACTGCACCAATTCAAATATTCTTTCCTCTGCATTTTTAACAAACTCTCCAATATTATTAACGAAAGTAGTTTCTGTGCTATCACAAAAGTTTTTAATTAAATTGGTTAGTTCTGTGTAAGTCATAAATAAATTATATCAAACTAAGGAGTATTTGCTTGACCTCCCATACCAGAGTGATTAGTACAATAATAATAGAGTGTCGGTGCTCCTACCGCAACAGTTATCTGAGTGTATGCTCCAGAGCTTCCAGGAGTACCGTTAGTAGTTACGCCAGTTGTGTATTCGCTTCCTCCTCCATGACTGCCATCTGAAGTCGTTGAGAATCTTAAAGGATGTCCGCTATTGGAACCATCTGATTGATCAAATTTATAAGTTTCTCCTTCAGATAAATTTAAAGTTGGATATACAACGCCGTCTATGTAATATCTATTACCTCCTAAGTAAGAAGCAACTGTTACTGCGTAAACAGTATCAGCACTAACAGTAGGACTACCGATAGCAGACGTACCAGCTTGTCCAGTTACTGAAACGCTTTCCGTTATATTTCCAGATACAGTTATCGTTCCTAAATAAGCTGTAATCAATTGTGATCCTAAAGTTTCAGATATGCTGTTATCATTTTCAACAACACTTACTGAGCCGACATCAGAAGATAATTTTGCTAACTCAAATTTACTAGGAATAGTGTTAGGCAACATAGAAAAATTCTTAGTTATGCTTGGCGAAGATATAACAATAAAACCGTTACCACCATCTGCTGCTTTATCTGGCCTAGGATTAAATAGTGCTTCTGGGTCTGCTGTGTGGTTCCTTGGTTCTAGTTGTGGGTGTTTTGCATTCCATTGATCTGGACCCACCAGTAAACCATTCCAAGTTCTTTTCATATCTTTTAACTTGTATCTGAAGCCAGATATGTCGCATATTCCGTATGCTTGTTTGCCTTTTGCGTAAGCCATTATTAACTTTGTGAAGGATTGATTCTAAAAGATGCTCGATCTCCATCTTCATCAGCAGCTCTTCTAAATTCTTCTTCGTATATTATTTTTAACTGTTCTGTTAATTGTGGATTTCTTTTCATAGATAAGTAGTATGCCAACCCAGCTACAAAACAAGGATAAAATCTAAATGGTAAATCCATAGTGTTGGTCGCTTTATCAGCATCATCCATTCTTACCATTTTATTAAACACCAAAATATCTGTAGAGTTTTCTGGAGCAGGCCAAACTTTTAAAACTGGGGTATTTTGTTTATCTAAAAAATATTGATTAGGTCTAGCTTTAGTTTCTTTGGTTGGAATATTTATGTATTCACTTCTACTTACTCTAGACATTTGTGTATCAGTAGTGGTTGAGCCTTCAGTTCTTCTTAACACCACATCTAAAATATCTATAACACTAGAATCTAAAGTATATTCTCTAGTTCCTTCAGTAACTGTTTGTGTAGCCTCAGATATTGTCCATTGGTTTAATCCTCTGTTAGCCCATTCGGCCAACATAAGATTAATAGATCTTCTTGCAGATTTTAAATCATATCCAGTTCTTAACTCTAAACCACATCTTTCATAAGCTTCTTCAATAAACTCTGCGACATTTGGTTCAAAGTCTGTACTGTTTGATGTTGCCATGTTTAATCCTCATCACTATATAAATTATTAAAAGTTATCCTAGGATCTAAATAACTTTCATGGCCTTCAGCAGAATGTAGATGCTGTGAAGGAGTAAAATCAGGTGCTCCTTCGCCAGTTCTCCACAAAGCCGGGCTAGTTGCTCTAACTCTATTGTTAGGAAGTGCAACTATATTACCAGTCCACTTTCCAGCGTCTGTTAAATATATCACATGTGACTGTTTATGTTGAGCAGGATCATCTGCTATCTCATGGTCTGTGTAATCTACAGTAAATAAATATTTACCTTGATAAAATTTGTTATCGATCTTACACATCCATGGCGAAGAACTTACTCTATCCATAGTTATAATTGAATGATGTCTAGACTCACAATCCCATGGTTGACACAAATGATCTTCCATAGGTTCTGGCCATTCATCTAAAGGCACATCAGCAACTAATGCCTGGATAGGCATCCTTGCCCACATAGCGCCACCGTGAATATTACCCTCTTCCCAGTCTTCATCGTCTATCTCACATCCAGTAAAGACAACTTGAAAGCTTAATGATCTATCAGGGATTGTATTTACGGCTATTGCTAGCGCATGTAAATACTCTCCATGATAGCGTAAATGATTACATGTAAACTCTCTTCTTACCCAACATTTAAAGTATGGGACATTGCTCATCAAATATGGCATTTATACCTCAATCTTCTTTTTATTTATTTTTTAGCAGCGCCGCCTCTTCTGTAACCTTTAGTTGCTTTACCGCCTTTGCTATACCCTTTGGTAGCTTTACCTCCAGCTCTGTAGCCTTTGGTTTTTTTCATCATACCGCCGCCACGATAGCCTTTAGTTTTTTTAGCCATGCCACCTTTGCCATAGCCTTTAGTTCTTTTATAAACCATTTAATACTCCTTTTTATCCTGTAAAGAATATAGTTACTCTATCTATGTTAGATAAAGTTGCATGTATGCCACTTGAAAACAATACGCCATTATCTGGAATATTTAGTGTTTCTGTAGTGTCAGCGTTCACGGGCAACACCAATAGTGTTGCTCCTGAACTAGTATTTTTAAAAGTAACTGTGCCATCTGAAGCTCCACCTGAAACTACAAAACCACGAAGTCTTGAACGTCTAGTAGTCATGTCGCCAGTTGAAGTTACAGAAGCTGTTACAACATCAGAAACTGCCATAGTTAGCTCCTATTATGCAGTTGGTGAATCGGAAGCAATTCCAAAGAATTTTAACGCTACTACTCCACCAGCTCCTGCTGTTCCAGAAATAACCACTTCTACTTCATCAGCTGTTTCAGTAGCTGCAGTTGTAGTACCACCAGACATACCTAAAACTCCGTTGCAAGGGAAGAATCCTTTGAAACCAGTTGAGTTAATAGCCACTGAGATTCCGTCTACAAAACCATCAGCATCTGCATCAGTGCCAATATCTACTAAATTTACTGCGTTAGCAGCAGCACCAGTTACAGTTATCGCTACACCCATTGGAATAAAGTTTGATGGTATTCCAATAGAAGCTTCTTTGTGAGAAGTTCCAGAAGCAGCAATTGTAATAGAAGTGCTGTAAGTTGACATAGTCATTTCATTAGTTAATCCGCCAGTTGTGCTGTCTTTGATAATAGTTTTAAAACCATTCTCAGACCTAACTGGACCGTTAAAAGTTGTGTTTGCCATTTTTTACCTCCGTAGTGTTACTGTCTTGGCGAGTCTGCTAGGTCAGTCAGTAACGGAAAATTAATCCTAGTTGTTATAGGATAGCAATTTTTTTGTTAAAAAAAAAGGCATCCGTCGATGCCTTTCTTTTATCCCTTGAGTTAAAAAGTGGGATTTACTTCTTATAAATCAGTACTAAGATTAAGCTCCTTTAGATCCGTAAACTGCTCTTGGGTTAGAGAAACCAAATGAATATCTTTCTCTAGCCTTGAAACGCATATTACCAGTATCAAAATCACCTTCCATTGCAGTTGACAAAGGAGTTCTTTCAAAATGTTTAAACCCATCTGGGCAATCAGTTTTGAGGAAGAACGCATCTGTATCTGTCAAGAAGTGATTTACAACATAGCCATCAGGTAACATTCCCATGTTTCTAATAGCATTAATATCGTTATCAGCAGTACTTACTCTACCAGGTGTTTGTAACAGTCTATCAGCAACGAACTGTAGATTTGTAGGAACGATTAATTTCATACCTTGAAGAGCCAAGATCATGTCTCGGTCATCTTTAAAGTTAGCAATATCGATCAACGCCGCTTCTAATGAAGTTTCGTTCAAATCAGCATCAGTGCTAGGTTCGTTTGCAAAAGTTCCGCCGCTTGCTAATGGGTGATCAGTAGCACAAAGCTCCTTACCATCGCCACCAGTAAAGCTTGAGTTAAAAGCGTTATTTAATACAGAAGCAGCTTTAACTTGCTTAGTGTGAGCCATACTTCTAGCTAATGCTTTAGTATATCTCGCGCCAAGTTTGTCATACAAATTATCTTCGATAGCTTCTTCAGTCAAAGCAAATGCTAATGCAATTGTTTCGTGAGAGTATCGAGCAGTGTATGACTCCATTGCTGTATCAAAATTTACGCCTTGCCCTTCAGCTTTAGTTGGAGCATTTCCGAAACCTACTAGTAATACTTCTTCTTCAAACGCTCTGTCAGAAGATTCAGTATCGAAGATTTCAGCGTGCTCGTTTTCGTACCTGTTGTACTCTAGACCGAAAAGGGCGTTTAATCCTGGTTCTAATTCTTTCGCTAATTGTGCTCTAGAAATTGCCATTATTAAACCTCTACGCTAATCCAACGCTTTTCACACCCATAACGTGGTTTTGAATAACCACTACTACGTTTGTTCCAGCGCTAGCTACGTCGGAATTTTCTGGATCTTGTGAAATGTCAATAGCTTTCAAAGGAAGCGTAGTTGTAGTCGCTCCAGTTGAAGTATCTAATTGAGCATTAGAAGTTCCAGTTTTTGTGTCGCCGACAGGTGATGACTCAACAACGTCAAAATTACCAAATAAATCAGTTACGGGGAAAGCCTCGTCTGATTGAATAGTAAATTCGACCATTGGGTCATCGATAATATTAGCAACAATATCACTAGCAGCAATGCTGCCGGGGTAACTGTTACTAAATACTGTTTCACCACTAGTAGGGTCAGTGTATGAACAGCCATTGAAGACTCCAACAATTGGTACAGTACCAGAAGCAGCATGTCTACCGATAGTTCCGCCAGTAAGTTGTGTTACCAAATCACCTTGGAAAATAGCAGTAGTAGCACCACTTGCAATTCTGTATTTTTGTTGGCCGCCGTTCCATGATTGTCCACCGACTTTTCTAACAGGGATTAATCCCATTTTAGTAGTTTCGTTTGCCATGTTTTTTCGACTTTAAATTCCAAACTATTAATAAATCAGAGGAAGTTATTTACCCCCTCCACCAAATGTAACCTTGCTTTTCCTTTCTCTAGAGATAGGCATTGCAGGGTTTTCTTCACGCATAAGGTCATTGTCCACTGCCGTCATTTGATTTTGTGTGGCTTGACTAAAATACTCAGATCTTTGTTCGACGATTTCCTCGTCTATTTTGCAGAGTATCAAACCACCCACTCCAATGACGCCCGCGTGACGACCATCATCGACGGTTGGATAATCGTAACCAGGAACTTCTTCTGGTTTCACTGGCTCCCAGCCCTCTCGGAATCTTTTGGAAACATTAGTTCGGTCTTCTTGACCTAACGTTTCGGCTCTTATCCATCGGTAGACCGTACCAGCTGGAGGATCACTAGGAACCTCTAACATGGAAGGCGGCTTCCAAGGAGTCTTAGCCTTTTTTGTTTCCCTAGATTCTTCAGCTCTAGGTGCCCTTTTTTCAGTTTTAGTTTCTTTATTCACGATTTCTGTAACCTCGCTTTTTGTATTGCGTAATCTTTAAATGAAACGCCTAAACGTTTCGCTAGTCTTTGCTCGCTTGGAGAGAGCTCCACTCGATTACTTGGTTTGCGTCCAGTCGATGTAGTGCGTGATGGTGAAGCAACGGTTTGGACGGGTTTTGTAGCTTCCACGTTGTTATCAAACTTGTTAGGTATTTCTGACCTAAGTCTGTTATCTAATTCATTGTAATACTCATCTGAGTTTAAATCAAAACCTTCATTAGCTAATTGCTCATGAATAGTAAGGGCCACAGTAGTGGCTACTCGGTCTTGATTAAACCAAGGGTTCTTAGCTGCCCATTCTTGAGCTTTCGGAGAAGGCTCTGCATATTCTTGAACTTGTTGTGGTTCTTGAAGCGGGCTCTCAACTTCTTGAGTTACTGCTTGATTATAATCTTCTTCAAACTGGCTTCTTTGTTGAGATGCTTCAATGTATTTTTTTTCGGCAATAGCAGTGCTTAACAATTCAGTAGCTCTTGCTATGGCTTCGGCATCGTTTGCCTCAACGGCCTGTTTGTGAGCTTGTTTAGCTAATTCAATAGTTGAATCAGTTTCGCTCTTACGACTATCAAACATATTTTTTTCAAAAGATTGTTTGGTCGCTTTTAATTTATTATTTTCTTCTTCTAGCTGTTTAGCATATTGCACAGCCATAAGTTCACGACGTTGAAAATCTTTTGCTTGAGCAACAGCTTTATTAATTCTGTTTTGTGCATAAGCAGCTTTCTTTTCAACTTCGCCTTTGTCTTTGTTTTCTTCTACTACCTTGTCACTGGTTTCAAAGTTTTCTTGAATAGTATCTTCTTCAATAGATTTAAGTTCATCCTTGTTTTCTTCAAGATCAATGAACTTAGTTTCATCAGAAGCTTCTTGATCAGCTCTTCTACCAACTGGTAAAGCAGCTTTCTCTACTTGTTCTTCTGAAATATCTGGTAAAGCATATTCTTGTTCAGCCATAAATCACCTATAAAGTTTTAATATCATCGGGATCATTAATGGTTCCGATTACCTCGTCATCATTAATAATTCTTACTTCGTGATTGTCTTCTAAACGAAAGCGAGCTCCCGCATATCTGCCAATCAATACCCAATCTTTTTCTCTGCACCAAGTCTGACCTTCAAATTTATCTTTATCTTTATACGCGGTAGGGCCTACTTTTAAAACATAGGCAACTACTGTAGCTAAAGATTCTCGATCTAAAGTAGATGTGGTTAAGTGTATGCCACCTTCGGTTACGCCTTTACCTTTGTAAGGTAAAACCAATATACGCCAGCCAGTGGGATTAGGCATTCTTTCTAGTAATGATTTATCTAGCAAGGTAGGATCTAAAACTCTGTCTTCAGTTTTGACATAAGCTTTATCTACATCTGATCTTGCTGCGTCTTCTCGCTCTTTTTTTATTTCTTCTGCGATGTGGTTTGGAACTGCTAGTTCGGTCATCGATTAATCCTCTTCTTGCAACACTTCTCTTATTTCTGATTCCATGGAGCGAAGTGCTGTTAACTCTCCAATGTGAAATCTATAATCTTCAACAGATTGTATATTACCTGCACCCAATGTTTCAAGGATATCTTCTTGTCTTTGTCTAATTTTTTTTAATAGCCATTCGGCTAAATTAAGATCTTCTGCCATTAATTTTTATGAATATCTAGTTTTCTTTCTTCTGTTTGACATCACCTTACCACAACCTTTGTGGAATTTTTGTATTAGTTTGCCGTCTTTAGCAAAAGTTTTTACGTTGGTAGGTTTACCACCCGGATTACCAGCTGCACGTTTTCTTTTAACTGCACTACTTCTTTGTGCGGCTGTCATGCTTTTAGCTTTCGATCTGGGTACGCATTTAGGATATTTTCTTTTAGAACCTTTTACTTTAGCTCGACCACACTTTTGAAACTTACCTTTTTTCTTTGGTGCGCCAATATCAACCCAATCGCCTTTAGGTCCTTTACCAAACCATTCTGTTAATCCGCCACTAGGCTTTGCCATGTTTTTTCCTTATTGCTTTTTTTCCTTGTGCAAATATTTTAACTTGTTGAGTTTTTCCTGCAACTTTTGATCGTTGTTCGCCCACGGTTAATATTTGTATCTTTCTAGCAAAAGGTTTTTTTATTTTCTTAACTTTAGCCACAGTTGCTCTCGCATCTGCAGGTGTAGCATATTTAATGCCAACGGTATCTTTGGGATTCTCGTCAGTATATAAACGTCTGCCAGAACCTTTAGGTTTCTTGCCAGTACCTTTCTTAGGATCTTTTCTCTTGGTTGGCATTAAGAACTTCTGTAACCGCCACCACGTTTTTTATAAGTTCTAACTAGCCAAGCGTTAGCATAAGCTGAAGGATAAACTTTAAATTTACGTTTAGCTTCTGCTTTTACTCTAGCATATAAAGCTGGATTGGTTGGTTTAGCACCACCTTTCTTTTTAGCTTTGCCGCCTTTTTTTAATTTTAAAGCAGTTAAAGATTTAGCTTGACTAGCATGAGTTTTGCTAGCCTTTCTCAAACCTTTAATTACTTTTTTTACAGTTTTTTTATTTCTAGTATTTGTAGCCATTTAACACTTCCACCTTCGTCTTGCTTGTCTTAATCTTGAATTAGGATTTTTAGCTGCTTTAGGAAACTTCTTCATTTGTCCAGCTGATCTAGCACAAAATGATTTACGTCTCTTAGCAGCTTTGCTTCCTTTCTTCACCTTGCCAGTTACGGCAGTTTTTAATTTAGAACCGGGGTTCAGCTTCCTATATTTTCTGACTCCAGCTGCAGTCATACCTGCACCTTTTTTAGTAGGTCTAAAATTCTTTTTATTTTTTGAGGGCATTTTGCCCTTCGGACTTTTTTTAGTAGTTTTTTTAAGTTGTGATCTAGTGATTGCCATAGCTTTTTAAAGTGCTAGGGCCAAGGGGAGAAGATTGAAAACTAGGCCCTAGCGTTTTTAATCTTATCACATTCATTGGTTTCCTCTATTCTTTATCAGCAACTCTGCTTTTTTTATTCTAGTACTAGAATCCAACCTATCACGACCTAAATCGTCTTTCATCTCGGCAATCGTTCTAGAAACATTTAATTTTTCTCTAGCTAATTCCAATTGTTGCATGGCTTGCATAGCATCAAATTGTTGTCTAGCTGCAAATTCTTGGCTCTTACGTTCTACATCTTGAGCCTTAATATCTAATTCTTTATCACGTAAAGCTACTAGTGGGTCTGCTGGTGGTGCTGGTGGGACAAATGCCATATTGATTTGCGACATTAATCCAGCTTGAATTTGTGCTACATCTTTAGCAATTGCTTCATTTATTTTTTGTTGTTGTTGTTGCGCCATTTCTGGTGGCATTTCCATAAGCATTTGTTGTATTTGCACAAACTCTGGGTCTTGCATATTTTGCATGTCCACAATTTCTGCTGCACGTAAAGCTACATGTTGATAAACGTGTGCTTGAATGTTAGTCATGATAACAGGTTCAATCATTACTGAACTTGTTTGTGCTAATGAGATATGCACATTAATGTGTGCATCATGATCTTGCCCAGGAAAAGCTTGACAAGGTTGACCTTTAATCAATAAAGCATTTTCACTAGCAGGATCAGTAGGCATTGGCTGTGGTGGTGGGGGCAATAACTGTTCAATATTTTGTACGCCCATCGAAGCATACATTCTACGATATGCTTCATACATTCCTTGCGGCCCATGAATTTGTGGATTTGAATTTACGACTTGCAATATTTCATTAGCCAACATAACACGTTGACTCATGGAGAAAATGTTTGGATCTGAAACTGGTAGAACATCTACACGTTCATCAAAATCCAATTGCTTAATTACGCTATCACCAGCAGAAGTCATGTAAGGATATTCTGGAGGTAAGTAATCAGCGAATACTTTGGCTAATAAAATAAATTCAAATCTTTGTGAAGAATGCAGTCTTTTATGAATTGCTGACATGACTTTGGTACCACGCTCTAGTAAAGCTACGGTAGTACCAACTGGCATGTTTTGGTTAGCATCGCCAATTTGCATTTCAGCTAAGGCTGCAAATTTTCTGCCACTATCTACTAAGGTACCTAGCAGATTAAGTAAAGTGCCAGATGGCTCTTTAAATGGCAGTGGGACAAAAGCATCTCGTAAGCTCCCGCCAGGGGCATCCATGTCTCTGAACTCACCCGGCTGTAGCGGTTGGTCATCGTTTCTAATACGAATACCTCTTGCTTTAAAACCAGCTGGTAAGTTAGACAATGTACCAGCATCTATCAATTGTCTTAGAATAGATGTTGACGCTTTTGATAACCCACCAATCATGTGAGTTAACCCAAATCCATAGAAACCTAATCCCGGTAAAAATTTATAGTGCACAAAATAATTTATGCGTTTTTTTAATGGGTCGTTTTGTCTGTAGTTTCTTCTAATAGATAATACTTCGTTAGTAGTAGTTGAAAGCGTAATCACATAGGGTAATTTAATTCCTGTAGGTTCACCTTCAGCATCTACATCTTCATACCCTGGAATATCCAAGTCAGTATGTACTTCATAAAGTTCACATTGATCGCTTTCTCCATAGCTAGGTTCGACACCTTGCAATTCATCTATTTCTTCTTGAATAGAATCTGTATCGGTATCGACTATCATTGATTCAGATATATCGACATCTCGGTAAAATCCAGCTTGTTGTAATTTTTTAATATCGTTCATAGACATATCAACGATATGGGTAATTCTGCCAGCACTGTAAATATCAGTTGTGGCATAAGGCACAACTAAATCTTCTGCTGGAATAAATCTAGAAACAGCACGACCTAAATTTTGATCGTAGTAAACTTTTCTAAATGCTGAACCAGATAATGGTAAATAAAATAACATTTGATCTGTTTCAGTATCGTATTCTTCCATGACATTCATCAATTGATAGTTCATGAATTCACTAACACGACCAGCTTGTGCTTCACTGTCTGGATTTTTAGCACCAACTACTTGAGTTCTTACTGGGCCATTCGATGGTAGTATTTCTTTGTAAGCTTGTGCTTGAAACTGAGTTACCGATTCTGCTAATAGTGGGTGCATAACGCCAGAGGCACCCTCGAAAGGTTGTGACCTTTCTTCGTAATTCATTCCTAAAGTTTCTAAACCTTCCTTGTAAGTATCTTCCCAACCTTGTCGCGAGGATTTGTCGGCTTCTACGGCGTCAACTAAATCACTGTAAATAACATCGAGCTCATCTTGCTCTAAGTATTCAGCTAAGTTGTCATTGAATTGTTCTGATAAATCTGGCGTTAACACCGAACCAAAGGTTAGGGTTCCATCTTCCCCACGCTCGAAGACAGATAAATCTATCTCGATGTCTTCTGGTACTTCGACGTTAATTGTTTTATCTTGATTCTCTACATCTAAATCTATTAGATCATCGGAACCTATTGCTTTATCTATATCTGCCATTATTTATTACCTTTTAAAACTTTTCCAAAACCTTTAACGGCAATACCTCCACCTCTCATTTTGATTGGTTTTGCAGGTACAAAAGCTTTCATTTTTTCTGCTATTTTTTTTGGATCAGTCATTTTTTTTTCCATGACTAAATAATTGTAGTAATCAACTTTATCATTAAAAGAGGGATCTTTTTTTACTTCTTTTTTAATAGCTTTGTTTAATGCTTTAG
>Ga0181373_1000247_pt1 | contig 13122 bp, 25 predicted proteins | sample LowvirmetaG_3_FD_130159 | JGI IMG/M metagenome (GOLD analysis project Ga0181373, IMG submission 130159) | Marine viral communities from the Subarctic Pacific Ocean - Lowphox_09 viral metaG | ecosystem: Environmental > Aquatic > Marine > Oceanic | place: Subarctic Pacific Ocean | collected... | reverse complement strand
GTATTTCCAGTATCGTAAATATCATCTACAATATAAACATGCTTTCCTTTAACACGTGTTTCTAAGTCCTTAGTGATTTGTATATCGCCTTGTTTACGGTTTACATACGATTTAACGCGCATAAAATCACATTCCACGTCAATTGACATTGATCGTACTAAATCGCTGTAAAATGCAAAAGCACCATTTAATAAACCAACCATTACAATTGGAGTTTTATCTCCTCTATGGTCATCAGTAATTTGTTTACCAATTATTTTTGTTTGAAATTGAATTTCTTCAGATGTAATTAATTCTTTCATTAGTATATTTGATAAAATTCTTCTAAATTAATTAAATTTAAATACTTTTTTCTATTTTCTTCAAATTTTTTATATTCATAAAAAGGATTATCAAATTCACAACATTCTTGATTTCCCTTATTAATTATAGCTAAACCCCAATCTAAATCACAAACACCATCTTCAATTCTATCAAAAGTAATTCCCATACCTCCAACTGTGTGGAGAATTAAATCAGACCTTAATGCATTAAGTTTATAAACAGCTTTCCAAACTGTACCATTCCAAGGTTGTCTTAAACCATTAATAATATAATCTTCTCTAGCATGCCATAAGGTTGGAGGATTTGCATCATGAATTAAAATGAATCCATTTTCAGATAAATGATTAAAAGCATTATTAAAATCTTTTTCTACTTGAGTAGAAATATGTAATCCATCTATAAACACAATATCCCATTTATAATCTGGGGGGATGTTTAATTGACCATTTTCTAATTTAAAGAAAAACTCATCTGAAGAATACTTGTAATCTACAAAAGCATCAAACTCAATACAAGGATCAACTGAGTGTTTAGTGGGGCAGTTAATTAACTTAAAGTTGACTTTAGGATCATCCACTCCAATTTCTAAATATTTAGTAAAATTATTTTTTTCAATTAAATAATTAATGACATTTTTTTTCTCATTCATCCTAAATATCGATATTCTCGTCTTTCGTTGGTTTTTTCTACTATAATATTTTGTTTAGAAAGTACAGATACCTTATATCCATAAAAACCTACTTTTTGAGTAATTTCATATGGGGATAAAGTACCTTCCATCCATGAATTCCATAATTTGGCTAAATAATCTTCAGGCATTATACACCTCTTTTAGTATCAAATGCTATAATATGATCTCTACCAGTCATATTATAACCTTTTTCAGCACACATTTCAAATACTAAAGGATACATCTCTACTAAAGTTTCTCTAGTATCTCCAGCAGGCATCACAAATGTTTTATCTTTAGGAACATTAAGTTCTTGTCTATAAGCTTCAATTTCAGCAAGACCTTCTTCAGTACCATCCCAAACAGGTTTGTAATGATAATCAGTATGATACTCAATACTAGATTTAATTGATTCAGTATTAAGACGAAGACGATTATGTGTTTTAATCATCTTTTCATTTGTAACTGATCCATTTGGGGTAATAGCTCCTACAACAGGAACACTATTACTAAACTTAGGTGAAATTGAGAGAAGACCTATTGGATAATCAGTTTCAAGAAAATGAGAACCTTCAGTTTCAATAGTAATAAGAATATCTCTCTCGTGAGCAAAATGTGTTATTTCATTTACTAATTTAGGATGCATAGTTGGACTACCTCCTGTTAACATCATTTCTTTAATATGAGGGTTCTCATCATAAATTTTAATAATGTCATTAAATGTAAATGTACCTTTTTCAGGGTGAACTGAGGTATACCAACTGTCACACCAACCACCTTCACCAAAATAACAACGGTGAGTACAACCTGTAGTTCTTACAGCAATTGTTGGACGACCAAATCGAGATCCTTCTGATTGAACACAACGATAAACTTCTAATACAGGAAGTATTTTATCATAATCTTCAATACGACCTAAAGGAGCTGTTTTTTTCCATAATTTTGGATCAGGCAACATAATAGGCAGCATTTTTACCATGTTCAGCAAACTTAACTTTAGTAACTTTTACTCTACCTTCAGTTTCTTCTAAAACAAAGTCATTAATTTTATTAAAAATATATTCAGCAAATTTCTCTGCTCCTGTAGCTTCAACAACTCTTAGTTGAATTATACCTTCCTCATCTAATCTTTCCCATTCTGGTAAGGCAGGATCATCTTCGGCACAAATTAAAGTGTGATCAAACATATAATCCATCCATACTTTAGGAGACATACCATCAATTTGAGTTTTAGCACGCTTCATACCACCAAAATCCCAAACCCAATTTCTATGATCTAAATCACCTTCAAAATAGACTTTAAACGAAACTCCATAACCATGAAGAAATCGGCAATGAGTTGTATTTGCCTTCCACTGACGGAATACAGTTGAAAATCCGTCAAATACTTTACTTGACTGAAATTTACCCATTATAAAAATTCATTACTTCTTGGTGAGACTTTACTCCTACAAATCGTTTAACTTCTTGCCCATTTTGAACTAATACTACTGTAGGGACACTTTTAACACTGTACTTTGCAGGTGCAGTAGCATCATAGTCAATATTAATTTTTGACACAGGGATACCTTCACCAGCTATTCTGTCCATAGTAGGTCCAAAAGATTTACATGGTGCACACCAAGGAGCACTAAAATAAAGTAATTGTTTCATAATTTAATTTTTAATTTATACTAATTCTTCTATAATACCAATTATTTCACTAAATATAAGAACACCAGCAGCAATTGGCAAGCTATATGGTATTAATACATATCCTAAAATCCGAATTCCAGATTTAATAAAAGAAATAATTCTATGCCATTTTTGATTAGGCATATGTCTTACATCTTTTCCAAATATGTGAGTAGTTTTATTAGTTTTTAATGAACTAAACTTAGCATCCATTATTTCTCTATCACTCATGTTCTGCTAAGATTTTGGATACGTGCTCTTTAACTTTTTCCCAAGAAGCCAATCCTTCATCATCTTCATATTGTATTGGATCAGGCCTCCCAAGATTAATAAAGGCCTCAACACGTTCCACAGAAGAAGCAGACTTATAGTCACTATTACCACTAGGATATGGTTTATAACTTGTGTTAGTTCTTTTATAAACTTCATTAAAGTCGATATTTAATTTTTGACAGAGACTTTCTCCATCTTGTAAAATTGTAAACTTATCTCCTTCAAGATAAGGCGTCCAATAATCTACTAATTCACTATCCCAATTACCTAATCTAAAAGCAGCATCATCTGCATCTCTAAATTCTTGACGACAGTCAGGATAAATTGCATGGTCACCTGCATGGATTCCTAATGCAATATTAGTAATTTCTTTTGTAGTAGTTGCTATTGATAAAGCAACTGCCTGAGTTATTGAAGCAAATATTTTGTTTCTATTAGGAACAACAGTTGCTTTCATATTATCTTCAGCATAATGCCCTTCAGGCACTTCATCTCCACCTTCAACTAAGGCTGAGTTGAGTAAATCAACTAAGCCATCAAGTTTAATAACTCGATAATTAATAGGGGAATATTTACCAAAATCATCTCCCCTATGATTAGTTTCATAAAAGTTATCATTTAAATAATCTACTAGTGATTGAGCTCTTTCTAACTCTACTCTATGTTTTTGACCATAGTCAAAAGATAAAGCTGTTACTGTTTCATACTCATCTAAAGCTTTAAGCAATAGAGTTGAGCTGTCCATACCACCTGAAAGTGATACTACTACGTGTTTTCCTTGTTCAAAAATCATTTATTATACAATTTAAAAATTTGCCAGGTATTTTAAGCGTATAGGCAAACGCTTTTACATTAATTTTGGTAATCTAAACTTTAAAATAGGACTTCCATTCACTGTAGGTTGTCCTAAATCATCTATTTCTACTTTTTCAACTTTAATAGGTTTATTTCTAAACCTTCCAGTTAACATAGTATCTCCCTTTTCTATAGGAATAATTAATTTTCCATTTTTGTATTCAGTTTTCATAATTTATAAATCATTAATTTCACCAAATTTAGAAACATTATGTATTAATAAATCATAGTCTACTTCATTACTTAACATAAAAAAATAATCATTTATATTGGCTTTTGGTTTTTTATCTAAACCAAAATTAGCATATCTAATACCTTCTAAAGCAGCCATTACTGGGTTTGAGGTATCTATTGATTCAATACAATCATATCCTTTATACCATCCGAATTCTTGTGGGACAGCACATCCTAATAGATGAATTCTATCATTTTGATGAATTACACCTGTTTTGAATAAAGCTGAAATCACTGAGAGTCTTCCAAGTGCTTTGCCTAGATCCTTATTTGGATGAGGAACAACATCATTATAATAACTAGCTCCATATGAAAAAGCAATTTTTTCATACCTTAAATCTTTATATGTTTGATAACAAGTTGCAGCTTCATGAATAGTTTGTGCTTGAACCACTGCTACTTTAGTAGTATTTTCAGGAAGGACATACTGGGTCCATTGACGGGCATTTACTACAGAAGCATCTCGCTTTTCCCAAACATCAGGGATAATAAATTCATTTGGTTCTAATTCATTAACCCAATGAAATAAACGATCAGTATCATAGGCTTTACCTAATTCATGGAGTGAATTATCCATGATAATATATCGTCCTTGAGCTTTTGCTTTACGAAAATATTCTAAATAACCCTCTTCTTGATCTAATAAATGAGGAAGACAATAATCATAATCATTAAAATGAAGACTATCTTCTAATAAACATAAGGGGGTTTCGTGGCTAACCTTTATCATTATAACTTTTTAATTTAAAATAAATATAATTAAAAGCAGGAGTTAATCCAAATCCACCTAATAAGATTGTAAAAATATTTGGGTGCCAATGCTCTCCACAAAATCCTAAAGCATGTTTTACTAATTCTATCATAACTTATTATTTTAGGTAAATATACAACTAATTTTTAGACAAAGCAAGGGAAAACTTAAAAGTCTTCCCTTGTTTATCATTTTATAGTATTTTTAACTACCTGCAACCGAATTATTAAGGATAACTATAATAGGTACGGTAGATACTGAATTTATTTCTTCAGCTGAAGCTTGTACATCACCAGTAAATGGGTAACTAGATATTTCCTCAACGTCAACCCCATCAGTAGCAGCTTGTGCTACTGCACCATTTAATGCTGCTAATTGTGCAGCCTCACTATTAGTAGCACCACCATAAAATTCTACATCATAAGTAACTCCATTAGCACCTGAAGAATTTACTGAAGAATGTGCATAAGCTGCTATGCACATATCAGTTTCTTGGGGTCCTTTAACTGAACCTACACCACCTCCTTGTGTTGGGGTAACAGCAGTTCCTTGTGCAGTCTGGTATATTATAAACTGTGAATTAGATCCTTTTTCTGTTTCACCAGATATGGCATTAGTTGAAGTTGAATACCTATAATTTCTTACTCCCATATTTATTTAATTTTTTACGATACAATAACTGTACCACTATTAATAACAATGCAAGCTAACTTTAGACCGTTTCCTGATCCAGCTCCTGAAATTCCATTTATTTGTAGGGCTGCTTCATTTCCTGTTCCTGAAGTAAAGGGAAACCCACATCCTGTAATTGTTGCTGCTAAATTAGCATTAACTCCTGAGATTGTTGCACCCGCTGCATTAAGGGTGGCTAATTTAACTGCATCTGGGGCATCACCTGCACATCCCCAAAAACTTACAAATTTATTATTACCATCAGCTCCTAAATTGGTAAGATTTGAATCTGCCCATGCTATATAAAATGTTGAAGTGTCATCTGTTTCATCAGGACCACCACAATAATTATATACTGTTCCACTTGTTAATAACTCTACATCAGTTGCTGTAACTGTTTGATACATTAAAAACTGATTATCCTCTGACACTGAACTTCCTTTTCTAGTGGAGTTGGAATCTGCAGTAGGGTTACTAGTAGCTACATTAGCAAATATTCTCGAATTATTAGACATAATTAATTAATTTTATTATAAATATTAAAGAAAAATAGAAAAAATTAATCTAACTCGTAGTGTTCTCCTGTATTGCCGTTTTGTCCTATAATATTCATTCTACGATTAGATTCTTCTTCATCCCAATTATCCTCTACTTTTAAAGTAGTATGGGTTCCATCGGAATTATTACTGTAACTAGAAAATGCCATAGCATCAAATTTACCTTCTACAACATTATTAACTGATACAGATAAAATTTTACCTGTAGTGTCATCTACAATAACATAACCTTGATTGTCTCCTATTTTAATCTTCATAAGTTAATCCAAAATGTTTATAATTAATTTCTATTGATTCTTCATCTCCCATAGATTTAGCTTCATCCTCATCTTCCCATATTGCTTCTACAGGGCAAGCTGGGATGCAAGCTCCACAATCTATACATTCTTCTGGGTGGATAACCATTTGGGTAACCATTTCATGGATACAATCAACAGGACATGCATCTATACAAGCCCCATCTTTTACATCAATACATTTACTACCAATTATATAACTCATTTTTTTCTTGGGCGTCCTCGTTTTGATTTTCTAACAGAAATTGGAGTCTCATATTTAAATTGTACACAATATTCATAATAAGATAATAAATCCCCAGACCAATTACAAAGTTCTTCTATTAATTCATTACGATTGATTTTGAAGTGGGTTGTAAATGCTTCATATAATGCTTCTAAACGTTCATCATCTTCTTTATTATAATCATCTATTAAACGCTTATAACGAGCTAAATCAACGGCTAATATTTCTAATTGATCAGAATGGTTATGTCGATTAAGGTTTATTTTGTCTTTAGCTTGATGGAGAGCTAATTGAGCTTGCATAAAATAAGATGATTCATTAAAATCACCATTTAAAATTCTATCCTTAAGAAGAGCACGTTTACCTAAGGGTTTTATCATATCAGTATGACTACGCCACCATCTAAATTGGTTATAATTTAATGGTTGGTAACGTGATAAGTTTTTATCAACTACATCACGATCATGTCTTAAAGCAGATTCTTTAATAAAACTAAAAGGCATCTTCTGGTTTTGTTGGGTTACGGAATAATGTATGTTGTAAGGTTTTTAACTTACGAAAATCTTCAATCTCATCCAAATAACTATAATCTTCTTTTTTAACAGTAGTTTTTTGTGATTTAAGCATTTCTGGACGATTTTCTCTAACCCATTGAATATAACCTGGGTCATATGTTTGAACATCAGTCCATTTTTTGCCTTTATATTTTCCTGAACGTAGTATCATAACTTTTATTTATAAAATAAATATACGAAATATATTTTAAGATTCCAAATATTTTATCGCCTTCCATTAGCGGGTTGGTGAAAAGGAGGTGGCATTTTATTTATAATTGTAGGTGTAGGAGTAGGGGGAGGGGAAGGGGTTTCGATTATTTCTTTATCACCATCTTCATCTTCTTCATATAAATCTCCATCTATAAACTTTTCTCCATAAATATTTTCTTTTGGTTTTAATTGTTCAAAAGCAAAATTAGCAGCAATTACAAGGGCAATGGCTAAAGGATCAAATACAAATATAATAGTTAAAAGTAACCAATTAATAATTTTATCCATTGGTATACCTGTTAATCCTGAAAGGTACTTAAGAGGGCCTAATTCGCCTGTTATATCGTTATTAATTTTTACTTCTACTATTTCAGTTTCATATTTAAATAATTGTTCATTTAAATTATCTACTTTAGTATTAATTTCTGTTTGACGAGCAATAGCTTGATCTAATTGTTTTTCAAGTGCTCTGCGGGTAGAACTAGAAGTTGTGTTTATAATCTGCCCAGTTTCTTTGTCTTTATATTGGATTTTATTGGTAGATAAACCGGACCTAAGATTACTCACGGCAGTATTAATAGTAGATTTTTCATCGCTGTATACCGCGAGTTGTTCTTTTATATTATCTCGTTTAGTTTCAATTAACGCTATTTGAGAATCTATACTACCGGCTTTTGCAGCTGTTTCTTGATAAGCTGCTGAAAGGAATCCATAAATACCCATTGAAGTAATTAATACTAGAACAACAGCAGCTATTGTTAAATAGTATTTTAATAATTTTGGAATTGTAGTACGGTATTGATATAATAAAGATGCAATAACTAATTTAGCTACTTCTAATGAAGTAGCCATAATTATTACAGCTAGAGTAGCCCCAGCAAAAAGTTTGCTAAGGCCGCTAACTGAATAGAAAGCGGCAGAAGCAGAAACTGACAGGGCGGAGAACGCTATAATAAAAGGAAGTATCCTTTCTTGTATTTTTTTCCACATGGGAGTTTACTTTCTGAAACCCTTATGGTTATCTATGCGATCTAATAATTTATTTAATTCTTCAGCTTTTATAAATCCAGCCATAGATGCATTTTTAAGGGCACTGATTATTTGTAATATAATGAACGGTATGATAACTGCTTCGCTAAGCCAAGCTGTTCCTTTAAAACCTTTTTCTACCATTAATATTACTGTTAAAAGCACAACCCAACTTATAGTTCGTTGTAATACACGAACTGCTTTTCTTGTTTGAAAACCTTCTCGTTTAATTCCGGCTACTATGCCAAAAAAACCATCTATAAAGACAACAGCTATTAAACCAAGATATTGCTCTGCATTACTCATGGTAAGCTCCATAAAATAAGAGCACAAAAAAGATAGTGTCAAAATAGGGACGGTTAAAAAAGTTATGGTAGAGGATTTCATATTGACCAATTTTCGTAATAGGTCTTTCCTTTAGAATTTCTTTTAGCTGCTAAAATTTGACCCCTTTGTTCTCCATCACTATTATATGAAACATGAACCCAATCAGGTCTTTCGTTAGTTCCAAATTCCCAAATTAATTGGTCAAATGGTAAATTTTCTCTAATATAATGAAACACTTCTTCATTTTCTGGACCATTTCGGTAATCCATATCAATATCAATAGCTTCACCTTTTGAATGTTGTGAAGTTTTAGAACCTCCAATAGCTTCATTTAAAGCTTGACTTCTATACCCTGAGGAAATAAAGAGAGGTTTAGCAAAGTGTTCTCTAATTGGCTGAAAGATATTTTCAGCTAATAATTTAGCTGCTTCTAGATGAGATCCTTTTGGAGTATTATCTAAACCTCTACGTTTTGCTGTTGAGGATCTAGTAAATTCACCTAAGGATAAATTTTTAGATAGTTTCATAAATTTATTAATTACAATTACAGCATAAGCAGGCACAAGTAGCCTGGCAAGTACAAGTTATACAATTACAGTTATTTTTCATTTTTTAGCAAATTTTTCTAATCCTGCAATACCAAATGAACCTAATGTAATAAATACAAATGAATTATAAATAAATTCTTGAATTACTAAATCTTTACCAAAGTAGCCTGTTATTAAATCTACTACAGCAAATACTACCATTACAGCAAATGCCATAAATCCAATAACATTTTTTTCATTTACGTTATTATCGTCTTTAAAAATATCTTTAAAAGCCATGATTTTATTTTTTATATTATTGGGCATATAAAAACAATTAAGTATAACAAATTATATGCTTATACATATTATTTATTTTTATAGAAAAATTCTAAAATTTCTTTTTCTAACACAGTATCCATAACAAAATTATCACCATATTGAATACTTGTAAAAGTTCCATCATTTTCATTAACAATTTCAATGATATAATCTATTTCATCATACATTAAACTATAACTTTCACTTTTTTTAACTAAATTAATGCTTTTATTTTTATCTTCTTTAATACCAGTAAATGTAATCTCTTTATCACTTAGATCTGGGACGTTAAGGAGTCTAGTAACACATTGAGCATAATTTGAATGAAGAGTATCTATTAAAAATATATCATCTAACTCACTCATTAAATATAATCTTTGTTTTGAATCTAATCCTCCTGCTTTAAAATCCCCAGTATATTGTACCATTGGTAATGATAATATAATTGTTACTAATTCTGGGGTAAGTTTATTAAGATTTACTATAGATGTTACTTGATTACTATTATTAATATCTCTATCAAAAGGTAAGGATAAAAGATCATAAAAAGTTTTTGTACTAAGATTGTCTAATATCTGAGGACTCATTTTATTCTTTTTCTGTTGCGTATTTAACTCCCATAATTGTGCCTACAATAGAAAATGCATTTGTAAGTAAAATTCCAAACATATTACTCCAGGTTGATCCTATAATTTGAGTATCTGCTCCTGAAGTTAATGCAATAGCGTACATGATTGTAGTAATTATACCTACACCAACTATTACTACTAAAGCAACTTTCACAATTGTACTAATTAGTTCAAATTGGGTTTTCTTTTGCATTACTTCTAAATCTTCTAATGCTTTATCCTTACCCTTTTCTGCTTTTTCTCTTAATTGATTTGATGATTCTAATGCTACTTGAAGCTCCTTCATTAGAGTATCATTTTCTTTTTGTTTTTCAACAAGTTCTCCATTTTGTTTTTGAACTTGTTTCGTAATTTCTAAACGTTTTTTACGTCTAGTAGTATCTTTTTCTTTACAGAGTTCAAGATATTTCTCAAATTCATTATCACCTTTTGGGGCTTTAAGAAGTTTAAGGAAATTTCCTTCTACATAGATTTTTCTTTTTTTAGCAACCTCTAGTAGAACATTTCTTACATGCTCTGTTATTTCTATCATTACCTATAAACTTTAAATTCAGCTGATCTATCTTTATAAGCATCATAATCTGTCATAAATTCTTCTAATCGAGGTTCAATATCATCTGATTTAATAATCCAAAATTGAGCTCCAGCGGCTTTTGCTTTTTCAATTTCTTGATTATCATCTGATGATGATATAATTCCTATTACACATCCATTACCATACTCAAAATTAATTTTACGAATTAACTCAATTCCATCAAAAGATGAACCAAGTATATTTAAATCAACAAATACACATTCGGGGCGTTCTTCATTAGGGTCATCGGGCCACCATTCTTTAAATTTAAGATTGGCTTCATCTGAAGAATTAAGGGCTTCTAGTGATAAAGTTATATCTAAGATACTACAAGCATCTTCAAATACTAAGTGGAATAAATCTTCATCGTCTATAAGTAGTATAGAATTTATCATGGTTATTTTATTTTTATTTGTAATATAGTTCCTGTTTTTGTTTTTTCAGAGGTTATTGTAAAACCATGTTCTTTTAATATTGCGATACATATATTTAATCCTAACCCTGATCCTCCTTCTTTTTGTCCTGCTTTTCTAGTATATGGTTTTGATAATTGAAGAAATTCTTCATTAGTCATTCCCCTTCCATTATCTTCTATACATAAAGTAGAATTGTTGCCCATATAGATAGATATCAATTTAGTGGAACTATCATTATATTTCAACCCATTTCGAATTAAATTGTCTATTGCTGTACAAAATAAAGGTTCATTTACATTTACTACAGGTAAACTTTTAATTTTAACTTGCTTAATATAAGATGTAGCAGATAAATAATTATTTAGTATAACTGCTAAATTATGATCTTCCATATCTAATTGAGCATCTTCTTTTACTAGGTTAGTAAATTCTTTAACTCCAGCATAAACCCTTTGTGTATGTTTTAAACCCTCTTCTAACATTTTTAAAGGAGCTTCTATTTTTAACTCTTTAATTTTTTCAGCAGGAACTCTTCTTTTTAAAGAAGTTAATCCCCTAGGCATATATGTGTTAATTCCACTATGCATATCGTGTCTTAAAATTTTAGCAGCATGTTCTAAATAAGAATTTTTCTGGTTAACTTCAATTTCAGCATTGTGTTGTATAGTTGTATCTGTTGCTATTTTTAAAACTTTATTATATCCACCATTAGGATCTTTTATTGGAGTATAATTACCAAATAACCAACGAATTTTACCACCTTTAGCAATTCGTTCAAATTCACCACTAATAGTCTCACCTCTTTTTAGTCTTTTCCAAAACTCATGATAGTCTAAACTATTACTATAGTCTTTATCAACCATGTATCTATGGTTTTTATTTTTTAATTCTTTTTCTGTATAACCCATAGTATCACGGAAATGTTTATTATGAGATATAATATACCCATCCATATCTAATACTACTACTATATTTGATTTATCAATCGCACTTAATTGTAAATTTAGATTTGAATCTTTAAATTTAGAAGTACGATTAAAATCCCAAATAATATAAGAAAAGAAAGGAATTAGAGCAATTATACATCCATATCCAAATTCAGCTAAAAAATAACTAAATTCAAATATTCTAAATACAAGAAAAGTTTCTAATATAAAAAATATAAGTATAATACCAATTGATATGCCTAAACATATTTTTGTAGCTTTATTCATAGTTATAAATATAAAAAAAGAGCGCTAATGCGCCCTTAATTTATAATACAAAATAATGTATTTACTTTTTTAATATTTTAAATAACCATGCTTTTACAATATCCCAATTACGTGTAGCAAATACACCAAAGGCTATTCCAGCATAAACTTTATATCCAAAAGACCAAAGTAATAGACCTACAATTAAGCCTAATATACCTTCAATTCCATTACCTTCTAACCATGCTTTAATTGCATTGATTGTTTTTTTCAGTAGACTAATTTTTTCAATTATTTCTTCTTTAACTACTTTTTTCTTACGTCCCATAATTATTTGTTATTTAATATGTTATAAATATTATTTAAATTCATTTTCGTTATTACTATTTAAATAATTAATAACTAAAGCTGCTCTATTAAATTCTTTAAAATTATATACAGCATGATAAGTTTTAGTTTCTGGATTATTTGAAGGAACAAAAGCTATTACTCTATTAGGTTTCCATTCTACTTCACTAAAATAATTTTCTTGAGGAGTTAAAATTTCAGTTCCCGAAGGACCTTCAAAAGGATAAATGTATAAAACTAAAGAAAACACTTTACTCCAAATATCAGGATGAGGTCCTTGATTATGTCCAGGTTCTCTAAATTGGAGATGATACATAGCCCGATCAGTTTCTAATAATTCTTTATTAGGAGTATTTAAAATATTAAAAGAAAGATCTTTAAAAATTTTTACTGATGTATCTATTTTTTCTTTGAGATTTTGATTATCTTCAAAATATGATGTAAATTGTTTAGTAACAG
>Ga0181373_1000245_pt1 | contig 13231 bp, 13 predicted proteins | sample LowvirmetaG_3_FD_130159 | JGI IMG/M metagenome (GOLD analysis project Ga0181373, IMG submission 130159) | Marine viral communities from the Subarctic Pacific Ocean - Lowphox_09 viral metaG | ecosystem: Environmental > Aquatic > Marine > Oceanic | place: Subarctic Pacific Ocean | collected... | reverse complement strand
TCAGTTGCGATTGGTAACCAGGCGGGGGCGCAGGCGCAGGGTTCTAGTTCAGTTGCGATTGGGTACGAGGCGGGGCAGGTTGGGCAAAATGCCACTTCAATTTCGATTGGGTACCAAGCGGGGAAGCAGGGGAAGGGTTTCGGTTCAATTGCGATTGGTAGGGCTGCGGGATGTCAGAGGCAGGGTTCCGATGGAGTTGCGATTGGTCGGTGGGCAGGATGTCAGGCGCAGGGTTCCCAAGCAGTTGCGATTGGGTACCAGGCGGGTGAGCAGGGGCAGGGTTCTAGTTCAGTTGCGATTGGGTACCAGGCGGGTGAGCAGGGGCAAAGTTTAAATTCAGTTGCGATTGGTAACCGGGCGGGGCAGGTTGGGCAAAATAACAGTTCGGTTGCGATTGGTAACCGGGCGGGGGCGCAGGCGCAGGGTTCCGAAGCAGTTGCGATTGGGTACGAGGCGGGGAATCAGGGACAAAATGCCAATTCAATTTCGATTGGGTACCAAGCGGGGAAGCAGGGGAAGGCTTACGGTTCAATTGCGATTGGTCGGTGGGCAGGGAGTCAGGCGCAGGGATGGCAGGCAGTTGCGATTGGTACGCGAACGGGTCAGGTTGCACAGAATGCCCATGCAGTTTCGATTGGGTACCTGGCGGGTGAGCATGGGCAGGGTTACGAAGCAGTTGCGATTGGGTACCAAGCGGGGCAGGATGGGCAATCGGATAATAGCATCGTAATTAATGCCACCGGTTCGGTACTCAACGGCGGTGGCGGAAGCAGTAGGTGCTACGTTGCTCCCATCAGGGATGTGGACCAAGGTAACACTCTTTTGATGTATGACGCCACTAGCAAGGAGATTTCTTATAACAGTTCTCCGACGGTTACGGGGGATATAACCGCAAATGATTTCATAACAACTTCTGACAAGAGGATCAAGACTGACATCAGCACCATCAAGGATGGTCTCGGGAAGATATCTGAGATGCGTGGTGTCACCTATACGAACACCAGAACAAATAAAACGTGTGTTGGCGTGATTGCCCAGGAAATGGAACGGGTGCTCCCCCAGGTGGTCCATGAGGATAGTGAAGGTATGAAGGCGGTCGCCTATGGGAACGTTGTGGGCGTTCTCATAGAGGCCGTAAAGGAACTCAAAGAGAAGGTTGAATATTTAGAATCTATTGGTTGTAAATGCGAACACCGTGAATCGTTCCAGTAAAGTTACATTGTTGGTTAAGTCCATTTAATAATGCGCTCGCATAGAGCCTTTTGACCCCTTATACCATGGTCATTGGCAATATCTGGATTTTTGTAATAGAAATCCAGGGCGTCTGCCAGGTCGGGGGCCACACAGAACTCCAAAAGCCCCCCGGCCATATCGATTTCTTTTGTATTATAGATTCTCGATCGCACGGGGAGCATCCGGCACCAATCTTTTGAAAAAAATTCTTTAAAATTATCAAGTTCCGTGAGAATTTGGGGCTTGCCAAGCATCTGATGCTCGGTATTACAAAGCCCAAAGCCTTCTCCACAACACGTGTTGACACCAACATCACACGCATTGTAGAGTTCATTCATTTTTTCATCCGATATATGATCCTTACCGGGGGTAAGGATGCAATTGTTTAAGAGAATGTGCATTTTGTCCGAAGGAATTTTATTTATTTTTCCAAACGTTTGGGCAAGTTCTAGGATATCATATGCACCTACGTATGCCCGACCCTTGCACCCAAAGAAAATCTTTATTTTTGGATTATAATTATTTCCTTTCCAAAATTGAATAAACCCGTCCATTGTGATATCGAGGCATTTGCGGTACGAATTTCTATTCATGTTCAGAACCATGAAATCATCCTCGCCAAAATTCCACCTTTTTTTGCAATCTAGTGCTGGCATAATTTTGAAATGATTTTCTACTGGATGGTCCAAGTAACACACTTTGTGTTGTGGGACTCCCATTTCTATCATGTGATTCATCCAAGTTTTGTGAAAACATACAAACATGTCTACCTTTTTGTTAAGATGATCAATGAATCTTTGCCATTTGTATGTAAGGTCAATGTACATTATGAATTGAAACCTTTTCTCGAATTCCATCATGATATTTACATACTGGGCACCGACGATCACATCATTGTATAAAATAACTACATCGGGCTTGACCGTTTTCGTAAGAATTTCTTTTAGAATATCGTACCCAAACCCATCTTTATCTTTAATAAAGTGAATATTAGGGTGAGCGACCCGGTCGATATCATCGGACTTTGCTTGGAATGCAAGATAGTGCACTTCGTTACCTTCTATGCTAGCAAGTTTGTTTGATAGTAGGTGGCCTATTTTGGCGTAACCAGTGGTAATTTTTGGCCAAGTGGCACAAAATAGAATCTTCATCTATAATTTTTTATCAAAAATTTTCTCGATTGTATCCGCAATGTATGAAATCATTTTTATATCGATTGTATATAATCTCCTCAAGTTCCGGTGTGTAATATTCTTTCCAATTTTTGGAACTACGTGACTCAACAAAGGGGTGTGGCTCGATGAAGCACAGGTCTCCCAAATCTTTGACTATTGATTCAAAGTGTATCCACTTGATGCTTTGCAGGTGTTTGGTAGAATCATAGATTCCTGGAAAAGGATCTTTCTTGACAAATTGTTCAAAATCTTTCCAATCTTTTTTCCAAACATTTTTAGAAATCGTGTACATAGATACCACCCGTTGATAAGGGTTGCGACAGGATACCAGATAGGTCCATCCGTCTGTATATTTTGGAATTGCGTGGGTGTGCACTTGATCTGCCCTGACAGTCACGAAGCCATGGCGTCGCAGGAGGCACCATGTATACCTGGATCCAGTTCGAGGAAGGCCCACGTAGGCAATGCGTCTTTTTTCACAAATATTTCCATTCATACTTATTAATGAGATTTCATTGCCTCGGGTTACCACACACCGTAACGAGTCACGAATACATTGCCTGTGCATATACCCAGAAAGTCCTCAAATTCTGCAAGATGATGAAGGCCCGTGGCCATGAAGTGATTCATTATGGACACGAAGATTCCGATCTGGACTGCTCGGAGCACGTGACAGTTATTACAAACAAGGATCTTGAAATTGCCTATGGAAATTACGACTGGCGCAAAAACTTTTTTACGTTCAACACCCGGGACCATGCATACCAGACCTTTTACAAGAATGCCATAGAGGAGGTCGGCAAGCGCAAAAAGCGCCTGGATTTTATATTACCCTTCTGGGGCTCGGGCGTTCGTCCGGTCTGTGATGCTCATCCTGATATCATCTGTGTAGAGCCCGGCATTGGGTACGCGGGGGGGCACTGGGCGAAATATAAGATATTTGAGTCCTATGCCATCTACCACGCATACTATGGTCTGGAATCAGTGGGCACTTGCAAACAAAGCTGGTACGATACGGTGATTCCTAATTATTTCGATCCGGATGATTTTGAGTATTCCAAGGAAAAGGATGACTATTTTCTATTTTTGGGCAGGGTCTACGAAGGCAAGGGCATACACATTGCCATTCAGGTCACAAAGGCCATAGGTGCCAAGTTAATTGTTGCGGGGCAGAACAATCTTAAAGAAAATGGATACGATAAAGTTCCGGATCACGTAACCGAAATTGGTTACGCGGACCGCGAGACGCGAAAGAGGCTCATGTCGAGGGCCAAAGGTGCGTTTGTTGCTTCGTTATATAACGAGCCCTTCGGTGGTGTTCAGGTGGAAATGCTACTGTCTGGAACTCCAACCATTACCACCGATTGGGGTGCGTTCACCGAGAACAATATCCACGGAGTCACTGGATACAGATGCCGGACGTTCGACCATTTTGTGTGGGCCGCTAAAAATATCGACAAAATTAATCCGGAAGAATGTCGAAAATGGGCAATGAATTTTACGGTAGATAAGGTGGCCACGATGTATGAGGATTATTTCCAATCTGTTCTAGATGTTCACACTTGTAAGGGGTGGTATGAGATACACGAAAATCGCAAAGACCTGGATTTTATGTCCAAATCCAGCAACAAAACCAAATGGTATTATTTCTATACACCAGATTACAAGGAATGGGCCTTGCATATAAATAGCGCACTTGGAAATGTATTTGATGTAAACCCAATACAATTAGATAAAATAAATATACACGATTCGCATCCATCTCATCATTTTACAGGTTCTACCCACAAACTCGAAATATTATTAGAAACCATGGAACAGAACAAAGGAAAGAAAATCGTATTCAGTGACGTGACGTGGTATTTTAAGAAGGAATGTGTACATGCCGTCAAGAATTTAATAGAGAAGTGCACGAAAACAACGTTTGCAAGGAATTCTACAAATGGAGGGGACAAAGATATAAACTTTGGAATATTATGCATAGATTGTAATGATATAAATATGGGGTATGTAAAAAAATGCATAGATGTTATACAAAATGATCCATCCCTCCATGATCAGGCAGTAGCAGCTCATACATTCAGAGACTATGAAATGTTTCCGGTCGATGTCTTCAGGTGCAAATATCTGAATCACGATGAAAATTCTATCCCAGAATTCATGGGGCTTAAATTATTTACGCCTTCAAATTGGAATGCGGTTAATAGATACAAATTTAGGATGGACAGCATGAGTAGACTAAATCTTTCATTGGACCCGAAAAATAATTAGTAATAATAAGTAAGATGCAGAAAATCAAGGATCCGGTGGATCTGGTCGTACCACTTATTTTGATAGTATTCCTATTTGTGTTCGCCCTCGACGGGCCCAAATGCTTAAAAAATTAAAACAAATAATAATCAAATGAACTGGGACAATTATTTTATGAACATTGCGGATTGTGTCAGTCAGAGATCACCCGATCCAAGCACAAAACACGGGTGTGTTATTGTAGACCAAAACAACCGTGTCTTGTCCACCGGGTACAATGGGCCTGTAAAGGGATTTCCTAACTCAAGGGTAGATTTCACTCGGCCAAATAAGTATACTTGGATGATTCACGCAGAGGATAACGCGGTACTTTTTGCCCGCTGTGACCTATCGGGAGCAACTGCATACATAACAGGGCATCCTTGTGCCCCTTGCTTCCGTCGATTGGTTCAGTCCGGTGTAAAGAGAATTGTATATGGATCCAAAATGAGTGCGTGCCTAAATGAATATGAATTTAGCGTGTGTGATAAAATTTCAAAAGAACTTGGGATAGAACTTATGAACCTCTATGCATAAATCATCTAGCTTAATGCTATATACTCAGAAAGCACCCGGATAGAGTTCCTGTGAGAGTGTTAGTTACCGATGATATAAAGTTGGAACGTTCGAAGTATCTTGTCCCCAAGGAAATGACAGCCGGACAGTTTACATCGCATGTCAGAAAATCTATGAACCTAGAGAAGCACGAGGCAATCTTTATGTTTGTTGGCAAGAGTGTATTGCCACCGGTTCCCAGGCAATTGAGTGACCTTTATAGAGAAAATGCCGCCCAGGACGGAATGCTGTACGTGACCTACAACAAAGAAAATACATTTGGTTAAAGGGATGACGCCTCTTAATTACATGGAGTTTCACAACGACTGGGAGCCAATTGTGCTCAAGAAACACAAGCCCCCGCCCAAAGCATCACCCAGACCCAAGGCAGAAACAGAGGATCTGGGCAAAATCCAAACAACAACCCTAGAACTCAGGAAACAGATCCAAAGTGCTAGGATTGCGAAAAAGTTGAGCCAGGCACAACTCGCTCAGCAAATAAATGAGAAACCAAATGTTATTCAGGGGTACGAGTCTGGCAAGGCCATTCCCACAACCCAAATTTTACAAAAATTGCGAAGGGTCCTGGGAGTGAAACTCACTTCTCCTCCCAGGGCCACATAGGCTTTCCTTCGGCGCGGGTGCGTCTCAGTCTGGCGTCGTACCACATTATACTGGAATAGACTGCAACTGCGCCACACATCGTACCAAAAAGACCCATAGCAGCCTTTGTTCTGAGTCTCCTGGGCCTCTTTGATGCGACAACTGGACGAATGGATACCGGTGGACGACCAATACTAATCATTTATTATTTGGGAGCTTTTAAAAATGCCGCCTGGGCCGCAAATGCTGTGAGCCACATATAGTCATTTCGGTTTCCAAGTATAAAGAGAGCAATCACGATTGGGCCGACAAGGTACCACCGGACCCAATAATATTCCCTGTGAGTGAATACACACAGATTCACCGGTTTCGCCAAATACAAGAAATACTAATCAGGTCCGCGGGTACACGAATAATACTTTGGGAAGGGCGAAAGTAATAAATGGCACCAGAATTAATTATCGTGGCACTATTGTGCATAGATGCCATCAAAAAGAGATTGCTTCCACCGAGGATCGAACTCGGGACCTCATGATTACTAGTCATGCGCTCTACCACTGAGCTATGGAAGCTAGTTTCTACTGGGATTCGAACCCAGGTTTTCAGATTCAAAGTCTGACGTCCTCACCACTAGACCATAGAAACTGATGTGTACCAACGACGGGGCTCGAACCCGCGACCATCAGGTGTCAAAGGAACTGGACCCAGTGGTCCTTAAAAGCCTGACGCTCTACCAACTGAGCTACGATGGCATGTTCCGATGCTGGGGATCGAACCCAGGTTGGGTGGGTGAAAGCCACCAGTGATAAACCACTACACCACACCGGACACATTATATATTACATTCATTTCTTTAATACTATTTTGTATCCTTTTGGAAGGGCGTATTTTTCTGTGTAACGCATGGCCTCTCGAAGACTCGGCTGGCTCCATAGGAGCCAACGGGACCAAAAACCCGCGGTGTAAATACCGGCCTTCGACCAGTCCTCTTTGGTGCTTCTAGTTCTCGTAAGCATGGTTTCGTGCACCCTGGAGGGCTCTGTGAACCTGGTGGGTTTGCCACCATGGCGACGTATGTATTGTTCCATTCGTAAGGGGTTCTTGTGAATCGTATAATCGCTAGCACCCCTTTGACCGAAGTGAACCGTGCGGGCATGGTGATCATGCCCCGGTACAGGAATTTCGACGGTAAATTTCTTAGTACCACTGGTATTTCTATACAGGTGTATATAGATCATACTATAGGTTTACATTTTATTAGGCTGTAAGGGCAAGAGCCAGGAAGCCCATCATGGCCACCCTACCATTGAGTAGCTCATTCTCGGGCGTCCAGGGCTCTGGGGCCTCCTCCATCTCCAGGCGATCCTGGAGAGTGACGAAAGTGCCCGCAGCCACCGCGGCAACCGTAAACACGGCACCCAGATCCTGGGACGGGTCCTGGATCTGACGCAGCACGGGCTCGCCAGTCAGTAGAAGCTTGCCAGCACCCGCCGTGAAGCCCAGCATTGCACTGCGACCATTGACGAGCTCAGCGGCCCTGATATACCGATTGGGTGAGGGCTTTGTCGAGCGAGTCGCAGAGCAGAAGGGAGAGATGCGTGCGTGAGTGATAGTAACCATTGTAATTAAATAAACATCGAAATCTTTAATAAACCACTCACAAAATAAGATATTCGTTTATGATCTTATCGGCATGTTTTGCACCAAAATCCCTGAACTTGCGAAAGTCCTTTTTTATACTATTCACTGGTATGGGCACTGGTATGGGCCTGGGCTGTGGCGGTGTGGAAGGAATATTCCCCATATATACTAATGAAACAATTTCTTTTACTTGCGTCATTATTATGTTCATTAGTTCCCCGTAAGAAAAGTGTCTCGCGGGAAGTCCAGACCTTGCCAGAGATTGTGAGCACCAAAGTTCAGACAGAATATTTTAGATATCCGGTCAGGATTCGCAACAAAGCGGTTCGACCTAAATGTTGGGCCAAAGAAGGGCGCAAACACGGAGACTGGTTCATGAGAAAGTTCTGCATGAAAAATAAAATTATAATTTACAATAATTCTGAATATGAAATCGAAGCTCACATCACCCCTCGTAACATCATGAGCGCGGTGGGTATAAAAGGGGTCAGCGGTGACTTCAATACCGAGTACGACGAAGAGGTGTACACAATAGCCCCCAACAGCAGGTTCCGGATTAGGAACTATCCGACCCTGTCATATTATATGCAATTATTCATAAATTCGAGTAAAATTTCCAATAAACTTTACTTTTGCAACGATGATATAGTACTATCAGCAGAAAAGAATGTACAAACTACCACCGATTACCCCGGCAATAATCGAAGTCTGTAAACAAGACGTCACCCGCGTGTGATACCAGGGGATTTCTTCACCCTCGAGCATTGTCTTAAAGTTTAGATTTATATTTTTATAAAGCAAAATGCGCCTCGTCGTAGATGATCACAACACCGCAGACATGAAGTGTCTCAGTGATTTCGATCGCACCCTGAATCTTGTGGGAGAATTGAACTCGGATTTCCCATACTCGGGTATAATACAACTAAAGAAGAACATGGATGATGAAATAATCTTAATGGCAGATAGTAATATATACCTCCACGGGGACAGGGTAGGTTTCGAGGAAAAAGTAAACAGTCTATGGAAATTGTGCTTCGGTGATAAGCCGCCCGTAAAATTTGACTATGGGATGGGGTACCATTCATCAAACAGACAAATAGGAAATGGGTGCTAATAAAGTAAAACATGGCAAGTTGTTGCCAACACACGACCAAGCATACATCGTGTGTTCGCAAGACCGACGGGAAAGTATTCAAACTTCCCAGGAAATTCGGCAAAGAAAAATGCATGCAAGGGGTCAAGGGCTTTAGGCATGATACTCAAGGTGCGCCTCGGGGCTCTCAAAACCAAAAAACCTCCGCATTACAAACTTGCTCAGAGGTACCTGCGTTTCCTGGGAGTGCGCACTAAATCCCAAAATAGAAAATCCCTTATATTTAAACAATGAGTTCGAGGGCCGATATTATGGACAAAATTATTAGAATAAATATAAGAAAGGCAAAATTGGTCGACATGAAAAGGAAATTGTACTTTGACCATAGGATGAAATTAAACAGAATTCAGTCCCTCGAAACTCAATTGAAACTCAAACAAGACATCGCATTCAGAGAATTAGAATATTCCTTGCGCATCGAGGAAAAGGAATACAAAAGAATATGTTTAGATGACCCAGATGTCAGAAATAATAATATACCATAGTATAATGGTGGCCAAGGTTGAAGAGGAATACAAAAAACTGGTTCGCAAGAAATTACGCGTCAAACGAGTAACCAAGCGCGCACAACAAAACGTATGGGATACGTTGAACCAGACAACCAAAAATAAGTTTGGAGGATGGAAACCGGCGAATGCCGCGCCCGTTACGGTCGCGCTGAAACCAACTAACGTGTGTGTTTTGGGCAAGGGTGCATACGGTAAAGCGTGCGTGCGCGAAACCCCTGCTGGTGTCAAGTATGTTGTAAAAACCTCCCTCATTTGGAATGCGAGCGAAATTATAAGAGAAAGGAATACACACATAAAACTTTATTATAAACTCCCACAGCAACTGAGAAAATATTTTCCCAGACCTGTCTTGGTAAAGAATGAACCCGATTCGTATGCCATGACTATGTTCGACGGAATTACCCTACAAAAGGCGCTTTCTGTCGACAAGAGTGCCGAGTACAAAACAAAGGTCATAAAACAACTCCGCAAAGCAATATTCGCAATGTGGAGCAGCGGATACATCCATGGCGATGTTCATAGCGAAAATATTATGGTGAGCCGCGACCAGAAAAACCCCACAATACAGATTCTGGATTTCGGCATGATGCGCAAGTCGCCCGTGAAGATTCCTAACAAACGGTACAAGATGGGCAGCGTTGGCTACAAGAACCTGACCAACAACTGGCATGATTGGTTCAGGGTGAGTTGGAAGAAGCAACTTAAAGACCTGAATTTGAATCAGGCTAATCCCAATATGATCGTATTTCCCAAAGAGATGAACAATCTTACATATTTTGCCACGCAGCATAGTAGATGGATATTTGATGATTTAAATAAATACGGAAACGTTGCGACCCCCAATAAGGCGAAATCTGGCGTGATGGCAAAGGCGCGCCTTAATAAATACAAGGCACTTGTCAGACAGCGCATGGGCGTGAAGCGGGTCACGAAGCAGGCCCAGATTTTCTTATGGTCCAAGTTATCAAACAAAAACAAAGAACAATTCGGTACATGGAAGCCAGAAGGTGTGGTCAAACACCGTACCACACCACCCAGACCCATAGCGCCTACAACGTACCAGCAGATTACGAGGGATTTCTTGAAAGCGGGTGGTCGTGTAATAACATATGAAAACCTTTTAAGGTTCTGGATGACCCACTATACCACCGCACAGAAGAAGGCACTTTATAAGAAAGTCAGGGACCCCGAGAAGGGGAAGAAAGACTATCCTCTTTGTAAGTAGTTTATCGGCTCCGTATCATGTCCTTCAAAACACATAGAGCCATATATGTATTCGCGCGATCTTTGATGTCTATAAGTATCTTATCAACCACGTGTCCATTCTGTACTACCTTGACGTGCGGCTCACCACCAGGTGTTATGCAGATGCGTGCAAAGCGTGAGAATGATGTGGTCGTTGCAGCAAGTCGAGTCAGGGGCTGCATCTTACAGTAAATAAGTTTCAAGTTCTTAAGTATATGTACATTTGTACGGTCATACATATACTTGATCACGAAACCATTTTCGTACCAGATAAAGAAGGTATAAAAATGAATGGAAAAATAGTAAAAAGTGACTTACATTATATTTTTGATCAATATTGGTTTTGTAAAAAATATATTATATAAAATTTTCTGCAAATAGGTCTCTAATAGTAAACATTAAAAGTACAAACCACAACATGCCTACGTATTTTTCTGGAACTTTCATCTTATTGTAATACGCGATTAACCATCCTATGACAAAAACTACTATATCACTCACGTGATTTTTAAAAGTTTCTACCGTTTTACCGTTCTTATTTACATCCGTCTCTAAGACCTCGAGTAAAATGTGGAAAAAATTCGTAATAACAAAATTTGAAGTCAAAGAAAGATTGGTACTAGCGGAAACTAATATTTGAACCAAAACACCCGAAATGAAATGACCAAAAGTATATATATCGACAAGGTCTTTGCCCATATAGTATACAAACATTTTAACACGATACCAGAAGGGATTGAACCTCCGACCTAACGGTTAACAGCCGTTCGCTCTACCACTGAGCTATGGTATCTTGGTCTCCCCAACCTGATTCGAACAGGTGACCTAAGGAATTTTAACAACTACAATCCTCCGCTCTGCCAACTGAGCTATAGGGAGTGGCGGTGATAACAGGGATCGAACCTGTGACCTACCGGTTAACAGCCGGTTGCTCTGACCTACTGAGCTATATCACCACGATATAATGGAATATTTTATGCGTCCCATAAAAACGCATCAGACACCTGTGTCTGTTGGACTATGGCGGGCTCGAACCGCCGACCTTGGCGTGCCCTAGGATTCGTTGAAGAATCAATCACATACGAAATCGTATAAGCACCACGCTCTAACCAACTGAGCTAATAGTCCAAGCGACCTCAGCGGGGCTCGAACCCGCGACCTTGGGATTAGAAGTCCCACGCTCTATCCAACTGTGCTATGAGGCCTGTGCTGAAGAGGGGATTCGAACCCCTGAGTGTTTCCACAGCGGAACTTAAGTCCGCCCCCTTAGACCTGACTCGGGCACCCCAGCACAATATGTATTCTACTCTCCCCTTTAAGTGTATTATCGCAGTAATTAAAATATTTCATGATATAAATGAGTAATTCTTTGGCGATAATTCTTATCATTCCATTAATTTACATAGTGCTCGTTTTAATTGTATCGGGTAGATCTTATGTCTCGGGTGGTTCTTCAGGCGAATTCAAATTTCTGTGGGACCTCGGGATAAGTGAAAATGCAAAAAAGACGAGCGACGAAAGTGCTATTCCAGAACTAAATGTGGAAAACATTGGATTAACACCAGACCCAAGCTATGTTGGAACAGATGGTGGTACTATAGAAGGATATACCGAACGCTACGATCTAGATGACCTAACTACAGCAGTCCAGATTAAGGTGAACTGGACAAATGGCGCTGGGTGGGGGGATGTCACTAATCTTTATTTCAGGCGTACACATGGTTCTTTTACCAAAGAAACAGAGGCAAGCGCGGCGCAGCGCCAAAGCAATAGCTCTCACGAAATAATTCTTACCCCCGATGAAGGTGAAGGTATGGTGGGAGAACACACGATCGAAATACTTTATACACTGATAGGAAGTTCTACCAAGAATCTCCTTAAAACTATTACCACAACCGTAACCCAAGAACAAATATCACTTACACTTGAAAATTTAGAAAGAACACCCCTTGAATTTGCTACACCGGATGTGATAGACGACGATGACATAACAGCTTCGCCGGTTAACCTCGAAGAAAACTTTGTGCGGCTGGACCCAAATCCAGAAGGTTTTGGAGATCTTCAATTCATCCCTGCTGGTAGCGCAATAAAAATAAAACGTATGTCGGACGGTAAGTTTCTTAAAAGGAATAGTAACAATGTGCAATGGGTTTCTAACTTCTCGCAGGGACATAGATTTTACCCTGGGTATTTCGAAGATATTAATAAATACAGAATAGGTGCTGACAATAATCACAATAATAGCACTAGGTACTTGGTACGCCAAACCGACGGTGTCGCCAAATTTTGGGTTAAGACGAACCTAACAGCTGATATTACTGGCTTATTCACAATTATGAACGTAGGCGAAAACTCTGCAATCGTCGGAGAAGAAACGGTAACGATAAATGTAAATATCGATTTCGAACCCACGTTTCCAGGGGAAAGCACGCCTTTTGAGGCGCATGTGTGGACTATTAATCAGTGTGAAGAAACCCAAGAGCCAGATGGCGGCCCCAAGTATTACACGCACTGGGTTGGGGTGTCTCCTGTTAAATACAGCACACCCGATAATAAGCAATTTAGCTTTGAGTTCGACCGTCGTTCTGATAGTGTAGACAGATTCCCTGCTACCAATAAAATTATACTTAGAGCAGTTCCCAAGATAATCGGTGGTAATGATTGGAGCAAAAGTATATTTAAACAAATATACTATCCTACTCCCGTCACCGTCGACTGTGATAAAGATTTCAGATTTTTAGGGGACGGACCTGTATATGATTCTTCTACGGGAAAACTAGAGGTCAGATATAAACTTCCCGACTCATACGGCGCTGACTCATCTACTG
>Ga0181373_1000244_pt1 | contig 13307 bp, 9 predicted proteins | sample LowvirmetaG_3_FD_130159 | JGI IMG/M metagenome (GOLD analysis project Ga0181373, IMG submission 130159) | Marine viral communities from the Subarctic Pacific Ocean - Lowphox_09 viral metaG | ecosystem: Environmental > Aquatic > Marine > Oceanic | place: Subarctic Pacific Ocean | collected 2015-12-05 | reverse complement strand
GAGGGGAGATTTTTATCAGTCATTGATAATTCTGAAAGTCTTTTATTTCCAGAATCAGTATTTGTTACACCAATAATATTTTGTATTTTTATATCTGATAAAAATGCTGATTGAAATCCTACGAAGTTTGCCTCTATTTCAAAATCCCCAGTATCTGCATTAAATGATGAATTCCATTTTAACATATGTAAACAATATGTAACTGGTTTACCATAGTACCCTTTAACAGTTAGTTGAAATGTTGGGTAAGGCATTTTGAAAAACATACTATATGGTGACTTTCTATTGTCTTTATCTATAACATCAAACAATGAAGAACCTCTTACATCAATAAACTTAATCTTAACTTGTGGAACAAAACTAGCATTATATGTAATATCAATACTATTAATACCAAATCCCTCAACCACTGCACCTCTTTCAACATTTAACCCCCCAATATCGGTATAATCTGTTGTAGCATAGGTAGTAAAATTTCCTTCTGAATCTTTAGAATCTGGATCTATTTTAGTTGCAATGAAATTAACTTCTGTTTCATTAGAGGCAGAATCTGATTCAACACTACCACCTTCTTCTCCACTATCGTTAAGTATAACACTTCTACTTTTACTATATGCCTTTAGCTTAACATAAATGAATAAGTCTTCATTTTGTACTAACTCTTTGTTAGGGTCAATTAGTATTAATTTACCTGTTTCTTTTGCATTTAATCCGTTAGATTCCATATAGTGTGTCATACCTTTCCACTTCTGTTATATATTGTTGTAAACTATCTTTAAAAGGATATGGTATTCTAATAATTTCAGTATCACCAATATTATCTTCTAAACCACCATACTTAGGATTGGCTAACATAATCAACCAACCATGATAAGGATTACCATAATATTCTTGACTTAATTTATCCATCCTATCTCTTTGTAACCTCCAAACAACAGTCTTATCTGTACTTTTCGGTTTAATTTTTATAAATGGTAATATCTTGTACACACCATTAATATTAAATTTACTATATCTATTATAATATTCTTTTGCCATATATGTAGTTTTTTACGTTGATATTATACTATCCATTGGTCATCATCCCACTTATATATGTAAGATTTAGTTTTAGGGCTTACATCTTCACCTCTAGTGAAAGTTGCTCTTACCTTAAATTTAATTGTATTATCTTTTATTAGTGTTTCTAATTTTTTTTGTAAAGTTTTTAATTCTCTTTTTAGTGTTTCAATTACCCTTTCTCTATCATCATTGTCTTCTTCGTCCTCAATTTCTACTTCTTTACCTATTATTTCACTATATACATCACTCATTTTTGATGAGTTGTCGTGTCTTACTTTATCTATTTTTGATATAGGAATTGCCCAACTTTTTTCTCTCTGAAAACCATTAAAAACTTCTTCATTATTATTAAGGTTAGTAATAACAACTTTTATTTTATTCTCACCAGACCCGTCTATTAATTCTGATGGATCTATTTCAACATCTTTAATTTTAGATAAAATAATAGTTTCAGGGTCACCAAATTCTTTATTTGAGTTAATTTCAATTTTACCCAATAATTTTTCATAATCAGGTTCTGTTATGGTTTCTTGTTTTTCATTGGTTAATTCTTGATTAATAGGTATTTCGGTTTTAAGTGATTCTGCAAAATTTCTTGACCTATCCTCACCTAATTTAATACAAGAAACAATCTTACCTTTACCCTCATTTAATTCAATACTATCAGATCTAGAATCATACATTTCAGTATTCGCATAGAAATTATAAGACATTGCATTTTGTAATCTATTTATCGGACCTTGTAATGATTGACCACCAATAATTTTAATGGATAAACTTACCTCAGCAGTCATAGGTTGTACACCAATACCTTCAGGATTTAAGTCCCATTGAATGTCACCCCCATTAGTATAAACTATATTTAATGTATCTATTATTATTTTTGTATGTATGAAATCACCAATCCTAAGTATACAAACAGGTGGTCTACCGAAAGATAAATTATCCGGTCTACGTTTATCGGTATCACTATAAACACTATTACCTTGTCTCATACATTGTTGTAAGAATGTTAACCTAGTATTTAACCCTTCTGGTGTTGTTGAGTGGAAACCGGGATGAAAATATTTTATCTTACTACTAATATTGTCAAAATAGTTTGGGTAATCATCTTTAATTACATCAAAATATGTTGTTTCATTTATAAATAAATTATTAACCATATCTAATTCATCACCCAATATTTTATCTAATTCACTTTTTTGAATCATAGGGTCTGGTGTCACTGAATATGTTATTTCAACTTCTACTCTTCTATCAATAACTGCTTGTTCATCGTCTTTATTTACGTTTTCACCTGCAACAGCTTTAGTTTCTCCTAACCCCTTACTAATAAATTTTTGGTTTTTAGGGGTATACTCTTTAAGTAATTTCTCTATACTAATATTTCGTAACAAGCTCAATCTTTGATTATACTTATCGGGTGCTGATTTAGAAGCATAACCTTTTAGTTTAATTTCATATTTACCTTCTTTGTTCGATAAAAACTTACCTATTTCACTAGTAACCCCATTAGTTACTAAGTCTATATAATCTTTATTTTTATCTGTTTGATATGTTGTTGGTGGTGCGTCTGATACATTATTCTGAAAATATATTACTAATTCTTTAGTTTCAGTAGTTTTTTGTACACTTTCTCTAACAATACTATTTAACTTCTTTTCTAATTCTTTTTTAGTGGTTACATTTAATCTAGTATTGTCCTCAATAAAATCTAAAAATTCTTTAGGTGATGTTATTCCAGCCAAAAACTTTTCAATTTCATTATCTTGTCTTCCCCTATATTCATTTATTATTCTAGGGTGGTCAACAACAACTTTAAATTTAAGTTGTCCAGATCTACTTGTGGTATTATAAGTATATAATGGTTCACTCCTTCCTATAAACTTATGTTCACTCCATTGAGTATTACTTTGTTCATCAAAAGATAATCCATACGGTGCAAACCACATAATTCTACCTTTCCTACCACTTAATAAATCTCCAGGTCCAATTTCTTGCATTGGTAAATCAGCTAAATTATCTGACCATGCTAAGTTTTCTAATGATAACATATATTTTTTATATGTTGTAAATGATTCTTCTAAATATGGGAAGTGTTTAACCATCCCATTACTTTGTAAAACACTTAACGATGCTTTTTTAGCATCAACTGAGAATCCTGCTTTTGATTCATCCTTTGTAAATAACCCACTTTTTCTTATTGCATTTTGATAGGAATACCCTTTTTCTATTCTACTTCTTTCTGTACCATCACTAGCTTTTAACCAAACTCTTGCGTATTCACCACTATTGTTTTTGATTGCATTACCTCTACTAATTTCTTTATCCGATGTCTTATCCTTAAAGAATTTTTTTGTTTGATCTATGAATACACCTGTTTCAGAATGTAATTCAGTTAAATTGTTAGTTTCAGATAATATTGTTTGACTAGGGAATGTGTCTTTATCTTCATCGCCCCAAATAAAATTTTCATCAATATCAATAGAGGTGTTGGTATCTTCAGTATCTATGAAATCTTTTGATGTGAATCTGTTATTTACACCACCTTTTTTATTGGTTGTGTTTTCGTCACCAATATAATATCTACCTTCTGTTCCTCTCTCTCCTAATAATCTATCACCTAATAACCCTAATAATCTAGGATTTTTATATGATGGTGAATATTGATTTAATGATAGGTGTCTAAATAAAGCATTTTTTTGTCCTGCACCAGTTCTTTTTAATAATTCTAATGTTCTACCTTCAGTTGTTAAGTTTAATTCAGAAGATACACCCAATTTAATCATTAGTTTATTAAACCCTTCTTTGAGTTTTCCTGAATTAGCCTTTGCAGTATTATATTCTTGCCACCCAATTGCCCCTTTTGGTATTGTACTAACTGGTAAATAAGTTCCAGATAGTCTTCCTAATAATTCTACACCTTTACCAATAATATTTGCTTGTGTTGTTATATCATAATTACTTTGAATAAACTCACCACCATTTGCAATATTTAATGCGTTGGTATTAATTCTACCTGTAGTTTCATTTATAATTGCTTGGGATACTCTTTCGTTTAATAAAAACTCTAATCTATTTGAACCTATATTACCTAAGTTAGAATCAAAATTATTGTCTCTAGGAGCATCAATTGAGTCAAATGGATTCCTTATAACAATACTATTATTAAAACCAACCAGACCAAAGTTTTGAGTGGTGTAGTCACCATTATTTTTCTCTTCTGTATTTATGTTGGGAGCAATTACATAATATTCATCTCTATCATCACCTAAATAATATTTATTGTAATTTAATAAAGTGTTTCTTTCTTTAGTTTCATTATCTTTAATGGATTCCTTATCTAAAGAAATATTTTCTTCTAAATTGGGTAGACCAAATACTACATTACCCATCTCCTCTTGAAAAGATTCTAATCCAGCTTCAATCACAGAATCTGTTATTGGTGGTGGTAAATTTCTATTTAACAAACTATCCCTTAACTCTTCTGTAGTTGTCCAAACACCATCTACGTAAATATTCCTATTTAATATTCCTCTAGGCATAAAAATTTCTTTTATTATAAATAGCTTGTAAGAAATTTCCCGGGATAATTAATAATATAACTAGTTATATTATAATATATTACTAGTTAATAATATATAACTAGTCTTGTTTTTTCTTGTTATTATTACTTGTTTTTCTTGTTATTATATATACAAGTCATGTCAAACATTTTAGGAAAGTAAAGTCTATTGTGAAAATAATAATTATTAAAAATTATCTTCTTGTAATATTAAGTTGTCTTGACCAGATATAGACCCACCATCCATTAAAGAATTAACTCCTTTAATTGTTGAATTTGTAATATTTTTTTGTATTTTTTTCTTGTCCTCATCGGTAAGGTTTCCAACACCACTACCATCAGCGGTTACATTAAGATTAACATTAACATTTCCACCAACATTAACATTTTGAGAGTTGTTTGATAAATTAACCTTATTATTGGTGTTTATATTTTGGGCATCAATATTTGATGTATTATTAGTAGTATTATCAGTAGATGTAGTTTCAAGTGATTCGTATTTAGATTTAATAATCTTTTTAATTGAACCTTCTTCCATATTATTTATAGTTTCCTTAATTGTATTATTTCGTTTAAATATATTAGTTATTTCTTTAAACTCTCCTTCAGCTTGATCCTTATATTTGTCAAAATTAGATTCTTTGAGTAATCCTGTGATTTGACCACCAAACATAGAAGCAGCTTCTGATAAATAATTTGATGTTTGAGTATCACTACTCCCCATAAACTCCGTTGCACCATCTCTAATTACATTAGTATACTCTCTAATACCACCCATCATATTACCAAATATTTGAGATGCTGTTTGAGTTGACTTTTTAATACCAGCTTCTGTAATTTCATATATACCAGTACTAATTGCAATATCTGTCATAATTGCTTTGGTATTATTTTCAATTGCTTCAGTATTTGTTTGAGTTGCCAATGCTTGAGTTTTCATTATATTCTCATCACTAAACGCTTTAAGTTTATCTGCTTGTTCTTGTGTAATATCTGCAATATCTATTTGTTCACCACCAACATCTACAACCCATTTACCATCTTTCATTTGAGCCATACCTGCCAATGTTTCTCTCATATCGTCATCTGCGATATTACCTGACACATCCATTTTTATGTCTTTGATTTTTGAAGATTGGAAAGCTAAATCAATCATTCTATCTTTAGAGATACCTAGTTGTTCTGCAGCAAAAGATAATTGTTGTCTAGCCTCTGCTGGTAAATCATACTCACCAGTTTCTTTATTAAACTCGATCATATTTTCAGTCATAGTCTGAAGCTTCTTAGACAACTCTTCTGGTTTATTTCTAGCCAAATACATTGTCTCAAAAGGATCTCCAAAGGCAGCAGCAATATCACCACCCATTAACTGTAATTGAGCAGCGGCCTCAATAGCCGCTTCAGGCTCGTAAAACTTATCTGCCATACCTAACATATCAGATATGTCCATTCTCATCTTAACAGCAAGCTTTGCCATCTCAGTCATTGCTTCAACACCACCCTTAAAGGACATTCTTTGCATTGAAGACATTTCTTGTGTAAGTAATTTTAATACTTTTGTCGAATTAATCCCTAACTTATTGGAACTATTAACCAATTCATTTAGCATTTTATGAGAATCGTCAATACTCTTCCCCATTAATGTAAATCTTTCATATAATCTAGCCGCTTCACCTTCTGCAAGTCCTGTAGATAATGCAAAGGCAGACATATTTTTTAAGTTTTGTGCACTTAAAACATTTTGTCTTCCAGATTGATCAGAAAATGCTTTATAGGTTTCTGCTAAATCCTCAGCAGTACCACCCATTCTTTCAATATCTGGTAACGCTTCTCTAAAATTCTTAGATACTGCAAAAGCCCTATCACCAGTAATACCTAAACTTTTATTTACTGATTTATATTGTTTAGCGATTTTTTCACCAATTTCATATTGATAGTATGTGTTATGGGTTACTGCCTTAATCTTATCTAATGCACCCGCATAACTATTAAAGATATGGTTTTCAACCGAAGCCGCTGAATCAATCTGTGATTCTGCGGATTTCCTAGCAGCTTCCGCAGCTTCTTTTATTAATTTTAATTGGTCTTTTTCTTTCTTACTTGAAGCATTATTTATTTTTTTTTCTATTTCGTCAATCTCATTTTCATATCGTTTGAGATCTTTGGTGGCTTTTACCCAACCATCTATGTCAATTTTTATGTTTGATGCATCTTGAACCTTTTTTAATTCACTAAGATATTTGTCAAACTCCTTCTTATTATCACCTTCTAAGTCTTTACCCTTTTTATCTAAATCATCAAATTCACTCATAAATTAAAACTATTTGTATTTTGTTATTTCCATAACTACTGAAGATAAGTCATCTTCTTTTCCTGTTTTAGTGTTTTTTTGTATTAAAGTAGGTACTATTTCACCCTTAATATTTTCGATAGGTCTATCTAACTTAATTATAAGCTCAACATCTTCTAACCCTTTAGCAATGAAAGAATTGTTTTCACTACCCAATAAAGATATAATATATTTAGAACCTCTATTATGGTATGAGTTAACTCTATAAGCTTTGGAATAACCAGTACTTAATTCTTTACCATTAAAATCACCAATAAATTTAATAGGGGTATCAAACTTTAAGTATAATGTATTTATTGTATCATTTTGATTACCATCTAAAACACCATCACCATCATGTGAGATACGACTTAATGCCTTTGTTAAATATTTAAATACGTTTCCGGAATAATCACCTGATGTATTTGGAGTACTTTTATATTTGGGTCTAGATTTATTAGCTACTAAACCAGCAACACCTAAAATCTCAACAATAAGGTTATCTATCTTGTTGTTTAAGTCTTCTACAATTCTATTTTGTTCTTTAATTTTTTTATTTAAATCCATAACTAATGATTATATTATATAAATATGTTAATCATCAGTATTATTCGGAGTCATAGACTCTTGTAGATTTTGAAGCATAAATCTTCTTATATAAACAGGCATTATCATTATATCACTATATGTGTAATTACCCACTTTAATTAAGTAGTTAATTTCTTTTAAAACGTTTGGGAGGTAATCAGAGTTCAGGCCAGAAAAAATCGCTAGTGAATCTAAGAAATGTGTCTATAGACTCACCTCCAGGAATCAAAGCTTTTACATTTAAATCCATACCTGGTTCATTTTCAGAAATGTATTTTCTTAAATGTCTAGCATCTAGAATTGGTAACCTTTTTAATGTGTTAGATATTTTTAATTTATCTCTTTCACCATTAATTTCAGTAACTTGTTGTTCTAACTTAATCATTAGCCTTTCAGAAACATCACTACCATATCTTTTTTGTCTATCCTCATCTATGGTATCAATCGCTTCCTCATCTTTACCTGTAGTAAACTTAAACTTAACTAAGTATCCTTTATTTGGTAAACGATATTCAAACTCACCATTTTCATCAGGAGTAATCACTAATTTTTTTTGTTTTAATTCTGTCAAATTAATTTCACCTACTACAAAACTATTTGTTGATTTATCATATACTTGTTGTGAATATGTTTCACCATATCCAGTTGCTCTCAACCAAATAAGGATAGCCAACTTATCACCCTCCAATAAATCCTCTGTAGGGAAACCTAAATCTTTTATTTTTCTATCAATTAAAACAGATAAAAACTTACCATTTTGTGATAAGTTAGGGGATGTAAGAATTGTTTCGTCCATAGCGGTTAAATACTCCACTTTAAGTGACGATTTTTTATTAGGGTATAATAACCCTTGTGAAGGTAATTCTAAGACATCATATGGTACCTTTAAGTCCTCAGGCACATAGTTTGGTGACATAGTATTTGTATTGTCAATATTTTCCATAAGTAAAACTTTTTATTTATTAATTATAATAATAAATATCTCTAAGTAAATTTTGTGATAATTACTAATATTAGTAATTCATACCACCCAGTCCCAATTCATCTTTAATGTTTTGAGGTACCCTACTAAGTTTTTTTGATAATTTTTCTTTAAATGGTGTTTTTTCTTCTAAACTATCTACATATTTTGCAGATTTTCCTAAAGCATCTAAAGCATCTAAAGCTATATTATGTACTTTTAAACTATCCGGTAAAAGTTTATAATTCATAATATGGGTTTCTGCTAATTCCTCAAACATTTTTAAGTATTCTAATATTTTTTCACTTTTATTTAAAAAAGAAGAAATATATTCACTACTAAAAAGTATTGCTGCATTTTGATAACCACTAATAGACAAAGATAATCCCGTATCTATACCAAGCGCAGGTAATATCTCAATAACCCTTTGTACCAAATCAACAATATCAATAATAATACTTAATTGAGCATCACTTATTTCTTCTTCAGTTGATAAATTTTCAACCAAAGAGTTTAATTCTTCCGTACCAGTTTTTAATTCAGCAAAATTCTTAATAATTCCTGTACCAGCAACTACCCATTCAACAAAAGGTATTGTATTTATACCAGCACTAATAGTGTCTAAACCACCATCAACAGCAACACTACTAAGTTTAGATAATACTCCTTCAGAAAATATTCTTTTATATTGACTTTCTGTAATTATAATTTTTCTGTTCATAATGATTAATTTATATCACCCATACCCAATTCACCCATAATATTTTGAGGCAATTTATTAAGTTTTTTTGATAATTTTTGATCTAATGGTGTTCTTTCTTTTAAATTTTTAATATATTCTTCTCCTTCAGCAAGTGCATCAAAACCATCAGTAATAATTACGATTGGGTTTATTTCTTTAGGTATTAATTGAGATATTGGTGAAATACTATCCCCAATAGTATTAATAATACCATCCTTTTTGGAAAGAAGTGAAGATATATATGAAATAAACTCATCTCCACCTATCACTCTTAATGCGTTAAATTTTATACTTGTTAAAAATGCGATAATTTCCGTTAATCCTGGATCAGGAAATGCCCCTAATATCGATTGAAATAAATCGAGTATATCAGTTATGATATCAGTTTGTAAATCACGAACCTCTTCCTCTGTTGGTGATCCGTTACTTAATAAATTAGTAAGGGATTCTGACCCATCTTTTATTTCTTTTAGATTTTTTATAATTGATGGTACTGCTACACCTAAGTCACCTACACCAGGAATTGCAGAAAGTAAATCTCTTACAGCGTCACCACCAAGATCAGATGCGACATCAACAACAATATTTTCATTTAGTCTTTTATATTGACCTTCAGTAATTATAATTTTTTTCATAATATTTTTTTTATACTACCCCTATTTATTTATGAAAGAGGGATTATTGCGTCTTTTACAAAGTCTCTGGCCCAAGATTGTAAGTTATCCCACCAGCTACTATCTTCGTATTCCTTTAAAAGTTTAATTATAGCTTTTTTTGTATCCTCCCATGCCTTCTCGTCATCTGCACTTTCTATATCTTCCAGTAATTCTGAATTATATTCTTCTTTATATATTTTTGTAAATAAAGGAACTAAACCCTTTTTATCATAATCCCTCAATACTTTGTAGACATTTTCATACTCTTCTTTACCAACAGGATCTAAAGTTGATCCGAAGTCTTCAAAAGACTCATCTTTTGTTACTTGATCCATCATTCCCTCATATATTTGTGGAAATTCCTCTGCAAATTCACTTGTGAGAAAATTCGGACCTTTATCTCCTAACCATTTTTTAACATCAGTTACAGTTTCATCCTTAGAATCACCATCCCAAAAATTGTTCCACATTCTTTTTACATTATCTAATACTCCTTCATCTTCTTCAGGAGTTTCTTCACCATCTTTAGGTGTTCCTCCTCCAGCTTTAGGGGTTTCTTCACCACTTTTATATTTACTAAATGAATCCATTGCTTCTGATAGTTTACCAGCATCACCGTTACTTAAACTAAATGTATCTTCATTACAATCATATTTACCTGTTAATTTTTCAATTTTACCACCAGATAATTTACGATATATTAAATTACCATCAGCAAGGAAATATATCTCCTCACCAGCTTCATTTTCTATTAAGAAAGCGCTAACACCATTAATTTTAGTATTTTCACCTTCGCCATCATATTCTATACATTCATATGCAGGTGTTGATTCATCACCAGTATCAGTTTCGGTACCACTATCAACAGGTGGATTAACAGGTGGATTAACAGGTGTTTCTCCACTGATTTGAGCAATTGCGTCATCAAACTTCTTACTTAAGTTATTACTAAAAGTTTGACCTTCACCACCTTTACCTTCAACCCATTTCCAGTTTTCTGTTAAAGAGTTGTTTATATCAAAAGTATAAGCTGACTCAAATAGAGCTTTTTTATTGAAAGTACTTTCTTTAATATATGTTGCAACAACTTTTCCTGTGGTTGCATCTTTCTTTACTGCTTTCTTAGGTCCAACTAAATGGTAAGTATATCCCTTTTGTGAACCACCTAATTTTTGTAGTGGTTTAGTGAAATCACCTGTTTTTGTTGCACCTTTTTTAACTTCTGTTTCTGGTTCAGGTTTTGTTGCACCTTTTTTAACTTCTGTATCTGGTTCAGGTTTTGGTTGATTTTTACCAGTTGCTACTTGACTCTCACCAGAATCATCAATCGCACTTATACCTACAGCAGGTACACCTACATTAGGTAAATCTTTTGTTTTAGGTAATTTTGCACCAAACATATTATTATTTATACCTTGAACTGATTTATTTGATGCTACTTCTTTATTTGCATCTGTATTATCTTCTTTATCTGTAGGGGTAGTTTCTTTATCTAATTGATATTTTTTAGGCTTCTCTAATCCTTTAACCTCAAAAATTTTATATATTCTACCGTTACTATGTTTCACTGTTTTATGTGCTTTAAGCATTTTACTGAAGTTATCAGTATTAAGGTTTTCAAAACCTTCTTTTTTAATATAATTAATTAATGCGCTAGTAAACTCATTTTGTTTAGAATCTTCATCTGCTGCAACCATAAAAAAGTTAGTTGCTTCATCATATTCTTTAGTTTTAATTGCAGCTTGACCAATTGATTTTTTTGATCTCTTTTCTTTTAATTTTTCTATTTTCTCAAAATATTTAGGTGTTGCAAATTTATTTAAAAAAACAGATTTATCACCATCGGTATAAACTTTATTATTCAAATAATTATTAATTTTCTTATACCCAATATTAACACCACTAGCCTCTGATAGTAACTCATCACTATCATTTTCTACTAAGTTTCCGTGTAACCTTTCCTCTGTGAAAAGTTGTTTAATTCTATCTATTTGTTCTTTTATATCTTTCATACGAAATAATCTTTTTTTATAAATATCATTATAAACAAAAAAAGCCTTCCAGTATGGAAGGCTTTTAGTATAATATAATTTTAATTAATTCTTAGAATACGTTGATTGCTCTATCGAATCTTAAAGTTGCTGTAATTTCAGCTAGTACAGATGAACTATAATCTAATCCACCAAAATCAGCATCATTAAGTTGTGTACCTTCTAATAACCATTTCTGTACAACAACACCTGTTGGGTCTAACATTTCTAATTCTACATCTTTCTTATAACCTGCAGCATAACCTTGTCTACCTGTTACTGATTCAGAATGTAATCTAACCCACTCCATTAAAGCTTGTGTTGCTGATGGTCCGATTGGATCTCTAAATTTTACTTGAATTGTTTCCCACTTAAATCTACCCACAACATAAGTTGATGTATTTAAGAAAGGAATTTCTGTTTCTTCACTTACATATTTTGGTCTAGATGCTGTTGATACCCACCATTCTTGAATACCTAATTCTGCTGGAAATCTTAGTATAAATCTATTTTGTCTTAACGGCTCGTAAGGTACGGGCATCCTCATTAACATATCTGGCATAATTCTATTGTTTTAATTTTTTTCTTTATTCTTTATTATAAATATCTGTTATCTAAAAAATTAACTTTTCTGAATAACAATTCTTTTTTTCTTAGTATCTTTAGGGTCTGAAGTATCATAAACTAAAAATCTTACGTCTGGATATGAATTCTTTAATTCTTTACCAATAAACTCTTTAGCTAACTCAACGTTCTTTAAGTCATCATCACTAAACCCTACACTTAATCCATTATATTCAGGGTTACCTTCTAATTCTTTAGCTGCATTAACAACTCTAGAAGTAAAATCTCTAAGAGCAATTGTTTTAGCAATTTCAGGATTCTCAGCACCACCTTCAGAACCAAACTTTTTCATAAACTCATCTGAAGATACTGGATGATAATCTTGTAGAGATAAATACTCATCTACTGATAAACCTCTTAATCTATCCATCATCATTTGTTTCTCTTCATCTTTAAAAGCCATATCGATTAAAACTTTAGTACCATCTTTAAGTGCCTTTGGAGATTGTCCTCTAGCCGTTATGATAGAAAAGTCGTTACCATAGATTAAAGCTTCTTTGAACTTATCGAAACTAGGTCCAAACTCTTCAGCCTCAATTGCTTTCTTAGTATCACTAATAAACGCGTCATAATCTCTAAAATCAGCAAATGCTTCTGAAGGATTATCATTTAATAGTCTATACTCAGTTCCAACCAAATGTCTCATTTCAGCAAACTCTGATGTAGAAACATCCACAGGAATAAATTCACCACCCACTTTTTTCTCTAAATGTATTTGTGTTGGCATATTAAGAATGTTATCATCCCAAT
>Ga0181373_1000243_pt1 | contig 13369 bp, 18 predicted proteins | sample LowvirmetaG_3_FD_130159 | JGI IMG/M metagenome (GOLD analysis project Ga0181373, IMG submission 130159) | Marine viral communities from the Subarctic Pacific Ocean - Lowphox_09 viral metaG | ecosystem: Environmental > Aquatic > Marine > Oceanic | place: Subarctic Pacific Ocean | collected... | reverse complement strand
TCGTTATTATGAAAACAATGGTGTCGTCTTTTCAGGCGATGCTCTTGATGATTATGATATTTTGATGGAACAAATCTCTGTCGATCTTGAAGCAGTCGAAGCATGAAAGTTCTATTAGAACGTTTCCCGTATCGTTATGTTGAGTGTGGCACATTGGAAATCAATGGTATGCCAGACTATCGTATTCAAAAAGCAAACACCTGGTCAAAGAGATACAATGATATGTACCTCCTTGATAACCAGATGCAACTCATGACTGCGATTGATGACTTTGAGTACACCAAATGGTTAGATCCAGATGGTGTACCTTGTTATACAAAAGACTCGGTATGTCGTGTAAACTAGTCCTGGTGGAGTCATTAGACCCTTTTAAAAACTAAATAAATCAAGAGTTAATTATTAATAACTATGGCAATCAAAGGACAAGCGGCAAAGTCTGCAAGTGGTGCATCGATGTCTAAGTATGATGTCGAAGTTGAATCAAGACTTCAGGCCCTGGAAGGAAAAGCACATACTCTATCTGGAGGTGGCGGAAGTACATCTGGACTGGAGGCAAAACTTGATGCTCTCATTGAGGCATTAAATCAGTGTCCTGCAGTTACAGAAAATTTTCCAAAAGATTCTGAAGGCAACAGAAGAATTAGTCTTTGATAAGGTTTCTTGCTTTTCCCAAGAGCAAGTGGTGCGGATGGAGGAAACTCCCGTCCTGTTTCTTGCTTCAGGTAAAAGAGCAAGTGGCGTGCATGGCAAGACCTTATGAGGACGGTTGCATAAACCGTCCTTTTTTAGTATAGTGTAAAAAACAGATATAATATGAAAGTCGCTCTAATCACGGGGATTACTGGTCAAGATGGTTCATATCTAGCAGAATTGCTGCTTAAGAAAGGATATGAGGTCCATGGTATTGTGAGACGTAGTTCTTTGATTAATACTCATAGAATTGACCATATATTCAAAGATATTGAATTACATTATGGAGATTTAACAGACTCTACTAATGTGGTTAGTATTATTAAAAAAGTTGAACCCGATGAAATCTATAATCTTGCTGCTCAGAGTCATGTGAAAGTGTCGTTTGAACTTCCTGAGTACACTGGCAATGTTGATGGACTTGGAACGCTTCGTATTCTTGAGGCAGTTCGTCTTTTAGGAATGGAAGATAAAGTGCGTATCTACCAAGCATCTACATCCGAAATGTTTGGTAAGGTTCAAGAGATTCCTCAAAAAGAAACCACTCCATTTTATCCACGATCACCATATGGATGTGCAAAGGTTTATGCATATTGGTTGACGAAGAACTATCGCGAGTCCTATGGAATTCACGCAGGTTCTGGTATTCTTTTCAATCACGAATCTCCACGTCGCGGCGAAACTTTTGTTACTCGTAAGATTACGATTGCTCTGAAGAACATTGCAGAAGGAAAGTGGAATACTCTTTCTCTTGGCAATCTAAATTCTTTACGTGATTGGGGTCATGCAAGAGATTTTGTTGAAGCAATGTGGATGATGCTTCAACAGGAGAAAGGAGATGATTATGTTGTATCTACAAATGAACAACATTCTGTTCGTGAGTTTGTAGAAAAGTGTTCCCCTTACTTCAATATGAATATTGAGTGGCACGGTGAAGGACTTGAAGAAGTTGGTATAGATACTATCTCGGGCAAAACTATTGTCAAAGTTAATGAAAAGTATTTCCGTCCAGCAGAAGTAGACACACTTCTTGGAGACTCAACAAAAGCAAGAGCAATTTTGGGTTGGTATCCCAAGACATCATTTGATCAACTAGTGGAGGATATGTGTAAGAATGAAGAAGGGATCTAGAATCTTTGTCGCAGGACATAAAGGACTTGTTGGTTCTTCTATTATTAGACAATTGAAGACCGCAGGACATACTAATATCTGGACGGTTGATAGGTCGGAGGTTGACCTTACAAATCAGAGAGAAGTAAATAAATGGTTCAAAACACATGAACCGAAGTATGTCTTTAATGCTGCTGCTAAAGTGGGTGGCATCATTGGCAATCAAAATCATAAGGCAGAGATGATTTATCAAAACCTTATGATTGAAAGTAACTTGATTGAAGCTGCATATCGTAACGGGTGTAAGAAGTATTTGTTCCTGGGGTCTTCATGCATTTATCCAAAAGAACCTCAACTGCCAATCACTGAAGATCAGTTGATGACTGGTAAACTTGAACCCACTAATGATGCTTATGCGGTAGCAAAGATTGCTGGTATCTATCTCTGTAAATCTTATCGTCAGCAGTACGGATTCAACGCTATTAGTGCGATGCCATGTAATCTTTATGGACCAGGAGATAATTATCATCCAGAAAACTCTCATGTTATTCCTGGAATGATTCGTAAAATTCATGACGCAAGAGATGGTATTGGATACGATCTTGGTGGTCCCTATCATAGGGGAGTAAGACTTTGGGGAGATGGTTCTCCTATGAGAGAGTTTTTATATGTTGATGACTTAGCAGATGCATGTATTCTTCTTATGAAAAAATATAATGAAGAAGAACCCATCAACATCGGATCTGGAAAAGAAATTTCTATTAAAGACCTTGCCGAAGTGATTGCTTCTGTGATTGGACTTGAAAGAGAAAATATTCATTGGGATACTTCTAAACCAAACGGAACAATGCGAAAGGTTATGGACGTATCAAAGATTAAAGAACTTGGTTGGAAACCGCAGGTCTCTTTTGATAATGGTATTAGAGTTGCCTATGGAGACTTTCTAACAAGATTTTGATAATACTACAGGGGTTGCGTAAGATCCCTTTTTTCTGTATAATAAATATCGGGTAACAATAAAGGAAAGAATGTCTGACTATAAAAAGACTGCACTGGTATTTGGTGCAGGTGGATTTATTGGTTCACATATGGTTAAACGATTACGCTCCGAAGGATACTGGGTGCGTGGTGTAGATCTTAAGCATCCTGAATATTCAGCATCTCATGCAAATGAATTTATTGTTGGTGACTTGAGAGATGTCAATTTCGTAAAACGATGTGTTCGTTTTACCGGATATCTTGGAAATTTTTACAAAGACATTGTAGATAAGTTTGCCGAACCTTTTGATGAGATTTATCAGTTTGCTGCTGATATGGGTGGTGCAGGATTTGTATTCACTGGTGAGAACGATGCAGATATCATGCATAACTCGGTCAGTATTAATCTGAATGTTCTTGAGGAACAACGTAAACTGAATGAAATTACAAATCAAAATAGAACTAAAATCTTTTACTCTGGATCAGCATGTATGTATCCTGAGTATGCTCAAGAAGAAACAAACAATCCTGGACTGAGAGAAAATGATGCGTATCCAGCAGCACCGGACTCCGAGTATGGATGGGAGAAACTCTTCAGTGAGCGCCTCTACTTTGCTTACAATCGTAACCATGGCATCCCTGTTCGGGTTGCTCGCTATCACAACATCTTCGGTCCTGAAGGAACCTGGGACGGTGGAAGAGAGAAGGCACCAGCTGCAATCTGCCGTAAAGTCGCTTACCTCCCGGAGCAGGGTGGAGCAATCGAGGTGTGGGGAGACGGCTTACAGACTCGTTCCTTCTTGTTCGTTGACGAATGCGTTGAAGCAACTTACAGAATGATGCAATCAGACTTTATGGGACCGGTTAATATTGGTTCTGAAGAGATGGTTACTATCAATCAACTTGTAGAGACTGCTGCTAAAGTCGCAGAGAAAGAAGTTACTAAGATTCATATTGATGGACCTCTTGGAGTTCGTGGTCGTAATTCTAATAATGATTTGATCCGTAAAGAACTTGGTTGGGATTATTCCCAAACTCTGGAGGAGGGAATTCGTTACACATATTATTGGATTTCTGAACAAATTCAACTGAAAGGTGGCAAATGACGATTGGTTATAACCGACTTGGATCTAATGGCAGACTAGGAAATCAAATGTTTCAATATGCTGCATTGCGTGGCATTACAACTCATCGTGGATTCGACTTTATGATTCCTCCTCCCGATGATAAGTATGAAGCAAACTATGGTTTGTTTGACTGCTTTAAGATGGGTAGTGTAAAACCAGAAAACTTTGGTTTTGTCCCTCACAACTTTACTTCATTTAAACTTCGTGAATTTAATTTTCATGAGGTATTCTTTAACGAGTGTCCTGATAATAGTAATCTTGATGATTATTATCAAACTGAGAAATGGTTTAAGAACGTAGAAGATTTGATTCGTTCTGACTATACGTTCAAGGATGAGATTCTTAAACCTTGTAAAGAAATGATTGAAAGTGTAGGAGAATGTATTGCACTTCATGTTCGCCGTACTGATTATGTAAACCTTACGGACTATCATCCAGTTTGCTCTCTAGAATATTACGCTTCTGCTCTTGAAGAGTTTCCTGAGGACATGCCAGTTCTAATCTTTTCTGATGATATTGAATGGTGTGGACAGCAAGAAGTCTTCTCTAGTGATAGGTTTCTACTCTCTCAAAATGAGGAACGTTATGATCATCTACATAAAGATGCTGATGGTCAAATGCGACATTCGCTGGTTCCCAACACAGACTTGTGTTTGATGTCATTGTGTAGTCATAATATTATCGCTAACTCTTCTTTCTCTTGGTGGGGTGCTTGGTTGAACAGTAACCCAGATAAGAAAGTTGTTGCTCCAGATCAATGGTTTGGACCTGCATCAGGTATTGATGATATTTCAGATCTTGTTCCTTCTGATTGGATTAGAAAACCGATATGATTTTTTTAGATTATCTTGGTAAGATGGGGCAATTGGGCAATCAAATGTTCCAGTATGCCGCTCTCCGTGGTATTGCAAAGCATAAAGGATATGATTTTGGTATCCCAGATCATGATGAGTTAATTGTAGATGCTCTAGGAAATAGACTTCGTATTGAATTGTATGTTCCTTTTAACTTACCGTATCTAAAAAACAAAGGAGTAACTTCTTCTGAACAATTTGTTCAGGAGAGGTTTTTTGAGTTTGATCAACAACTCTTTGATGAACTTCCAGATGGAGTAAGTATTACTGGTTACTTTCAAACAGAAAAATACTTCTCACATATTAGAGATGAGATCTTAGAAGAATTTTCTTTCAAAGATAACATTATGGAAGAATGTAGTTCGGCATACGAATTATGCTCTGAGTCTGTTGCCCTACATATACGTAGAGGTGATTTCTTAAGGAACAGTGGAAATCATCACAATCTTTCACTCGATTGGTACGAAAAAGCACTGAAAGAGTTTGATGAGGATAGACAGGTAGTCATATTTTCTGACGATACAAAGTGGTGTAAAGAGCAATCATTATTTGTAAGTGATAGATTTTTAGTTTGCGAAACAAACAGTCCATATCATGATCTTCATTTGATGACCAAATGTAAAGATTTTATCATTGCTAATAGCACATTCTCCTGGTGGGGTGCTTGGTTATGCGAGAACGAAAATAAAAAAGTTGTGGCACCTTCAGTATGGTTTGGACCAAATAATAAACATCACAACATTAAGGACTTGTTCCCTGAAACTTGGACAGTATTATGAAGCACGATCTAAAAAATGTAACTTTTATCATTCCACTTCAGATTGAAACTGATGATCGTTTAAGGAACATTATTCTTACAACATCCTTCCTTCTGAATACTTTTGATACTAATGTAATCATCAAAGAGGTTGATGAGGAACCTATATTCCAGCAGTGGGCTCTGCCTGTTATTAAACGTATCGTTGGTGATACAAGTGGACTGAACTATATTTTTGAAAAGCATAGTCGCAATGATGATGCTTTCCATCGCACTAAAGTCTTAAATGATATGGTGCTGCTGGCAGATACCAAAATTGTTGTTAATTATGACAGCGATATTATCTTGCCAGTGTCTAGTTATCTTGAGGCAGCAGAAAAACTCAAGACTTGTGACGTTGTTTATCCATATCGTTTTGGCGAACGGGGAGAACGTAAAGTAAAATTGGATACTCAATTTGATAATAAACCTGCCATTGATACCTTTGAACAACATCCAGAAATTAAAACGTATCTTGAATCTGGTTATGACGAGAAAGCATTAGAGGGTAAATATTTTTACTACCCTCACCAACAAGGAGAAGGATGGGCAGAATATGGAATGGTTCAATTCTTCAATAAGCAAATCTATCTGGATGGATATCTTGAGAACGAAAACTTTATTGCATATGCTCCTGAAGATGTAGAACGTCATCATCGTTGGACACTTCTAGGATATGATATTCAAAGAGTTGATGATTATGCTTATCACTTTGAGCATAAGAGGACACCAAACTCTTGGTTTAACAATCCATTTATGCAAAAGAATAATCAATTGTGGGAATATCTTAGAAATCTTTCTAAAGAAGAAGTAATCGAGTATTATGAAAACCAAGAGTATGTAAAGGAGAAACTGAAATGACTTGGCACTTAGTCAATTATGCTGATGATAAGTTCAAACCACAGCAGGAGTTTTTGGAAAGAATTCATTCCGACAACTTCAACATCATGTCATACAATCGTGAGTGGTTGCTTACTACAGATTTCTATAAAGATAATCAGAGTATTCTAGATGAAGAGCGTGGTGGCGGATGGTGGGTATGGAAACCCTTCGTTATCCTTAACGCACTATCAAAAGTAGAAGAAGGTGACTATGTTCTCTACTGTGACTGTGGAGATATGGTGTCTCCTGGCATTAAATCTTTTGTCGAGGGTACTTTGAGTGAAGATGAGTTCTGTCTTCTGCTGTTTGGAGGGAATAAGAATAAAGATTATACCAAGCGAGACTGTTTTGTTCTGATGGGTTGTGATGAAGCAGACTATTGGAATTCAAATCAACTTGAAGCAGGAGTGCAGGTATGGAAAAAAACTGAGCAGTCAATAAATGTTATTACTGACTGGATGAAGTATTGTATTGACCCTCGCATTATTAAAGATGACCCTAGCACTTTGGGTGAAGAGATGTCTTCTTTCAACGCACATCGCAATGATCAAAGTATCCTAACTAATATTGCTATCAGAGAAGGTCTGAGCGTAAGTAACCAAGAGTTTAGAAACTTTATCGAATGTGACTATGACTATTGGTATGAACGTTACCCTGCTTCAGGATATGGAAGAGAAATTGATAGTTTCCTTGTGAGTGTTAAAGATGCATAGTATTATTCTAACAATTCATAATAAAGAGTTCTTGATTAACCAAGTCCTTGATGGTATTGTAAAAAATACTGTTGGGGACTATGAACTTATCGTTGTCCTTGATGGATGTACTGATAAGTCATTTAACTATGTTGAGGACTATTTTTATGAAACAAATAAAAACGTTCTTATCTGCACGACTCCAGATGTATTTGAGACTAAGGCAAACAACGTAGGTCTCAAGAATGCTCAAGGTGAATATGTAATCATTGTCCAAGACGATATGATTATTAAAGAGAAGGGTTGGAACTTGAGAATGCAGAAACCTTTTGATGCATTTGACGATGTGTTTGCAGTTACGTCTAGAACCGCCCATAATTGGGAGTTCAATCCCAACACCAAACACCTGGGTATGGAAGAAGACATCGACAATGCCTGGTCTGATATTTGCATTCATACTGATCACGCAAACAGCAGCACTATTTCTAGAGATGTGTTTGCTGTCCGTGCTTCAGTTAATCGTGGTCCTTTGATGATGAATCATGAAGACCTTAAGACTATGGGATATTTTGATGAGTCATTCTCTCCACAAGATATGGATGACCATGACTTAATGTATCGTATGCATAAAGAACTTGGTAAGGTCTGTGGGTGTTATTGGATTGACTTTGAGTCAAAAGATGAATGGGGCGGCACAAGAGTTGATGGTGCTCCTGCACCTTGGTTATTGAAAGCAAACCAAAAGAATGGTAAAATTTTCTATAACCGTCATAGTAGTTTAATAAATATGAGGTATGAAAATGAAGATAGAGAACTGCCTGATGAAACATCATGAAAGAATTAACTAACGTTGATATAATCTCAATTAACTGTGTAAATCCTCAAGCATCGGTAGCAGCACTTAATCATTGTCAGAAGTATTTTAAGTTTGGGAAGTCTATTTTAGTATCTCATATTGAACCTTCTGAATGTTATGAGATTGAGTTGCATCAGTTGGAAGAGAAACTTAGTTGGGATGGATATAATGACCATATCTTGAATCTAAAAGATCATACTGATAATGATTTTGTCATGATCATTCAAGAGGATGGTTACATTGTTAATCCAACACTTTGGGATGATGAGTTTCTAAAATATGATTATATTGGAGCACCTTGGCCCATTGAAGACAATTGGATTTCGATGCAACACAAAGAGCATCAACCAAAACTTAGAGAGAATCTTTCTAAGAACCGAGTAGGTAATGGTGGATTTTGTATCCGTAGTCGTAAGTTCCTTGAGTTTTCTAGTCAGTTCAAAGACACTGGTATTTTGGGAGAGGATACTTTTCTTTGCACTAAAATGTATCAGGAAGCAATTGATTATGGAATCAAGTTTGCTCCGTTTGAATTAGCAATTAAGTTTGCATATGAGAATCCATGCTTTGAGTATGATGGACATCACTGGGATGAGTTGATTGCATTTGACCAGAGCAAACATTTTGGTTGGCATGGAAGTCAGTTTGCTAATAAAAATGAGTTGTTATCCTTAAAATACAGATGAAAATATTCGTAACAGGTTGTGCAGGTCTCTTAGGTTCTAATTACTCAAGACACTTGATGGAAAGTGGTCATCAGGTTATCGGTATTGATAATCTTTCTGGTGGATACAAAGCATTTGTTCCAAAAGGAGAAAACTTCGAGTTTGTTAAACTCAATCTTGAAAATAGGAAGAAAGTAGTAGATCTTTTTGAGAAGCACAAACCAGACGTTTGTATTCATTTTGCTGCTTATGCTGCAGAAGGTTTATCTCCTTTTATTCGGAACTTCAACTATAGAAATAATCTAGTTTGTTCTGCTAATCTTATCAATGAATGTATTACGCATGGGACAAAGATTCTCTTTACTTCCACAATGGCAGTGTACGGTGACCAAGAACCACCATTCAATGAAGAAATGAGACCTTCTCCTATTGACCCATATGGAGTTGCAAAGTATGGTGTAGAAGTTGACCTTGAACTTGCTAGAAAACAGTTTGGTTTGAGATATAATATTATCCGTCCCCATAATGTTCTTGGAAAGTATCAGAATATCTGGGATAGATATCGTAATGTTATTGGTATCTTTATCCGCAAGACTTTGAATGTCCAACCCATTTTGGTTTATGGAGATGGAGAACAGACCAGAGCATTCTCTGACATTAAATATTATATGGAACCATTTGACCTTCTTCTAGATGGATTTGATGGTGAGACTTTTAATATTGGTGCAGACAAACACTTCACTCTGAATGAGGTTGCAGAGACCGTACAAGCGATTGGAAGCAAGTATGGGTACAATGTACCCATTGAGCATGGAGAACCCCGTCATGAGGCAAAACATGCCTATTGCGACCACACCAAAGCAAAGAATCTTCTTAAGTTTGAGGACAATACAAACCTTTATGATCTTATTGAAGAGATGTTTGTTTGGGCAATGAAACAACCTAACCGTAAGGTAAAAGATATGCCTTATGAAGTTACTAAAGACCTTTACGATTATTGGAAATGACAAAACCTATTCAAGTATTGATGCGTCAGTGTTTTTATTCACCAAATGCTTCGCTTTCAAATAGAAAGAGACCCGATTGGTTTGATAAAGTAAAGGTCTTTCAGAACTTTAAGAATACTATCAATCCAGAACTTGCAGACTTTAAGATTATTTACGACGAAAAGTTTGGAGCCCTTGAAGAAACTTTCTTGAAGGATGAACCAAACGTTGAAGTTATCAACTATGGATATGAAGCAGGTAGTTTCTCAAAAACTGTAGATATTGCAGTGCAACTTGATGTCCCAGACGATACTATCATTTATTTCCTTGAGGATGATTACTTACATCGTCCTGGATGGTGTGAATCTTTGATAGAAGGTTTTACTCTAGAGACAAACTACGTTTCTCTCTATGACCATCTGGACAAATACATCGATAAGGGTTATGATGATCTTGTCTCAAAAGTTATGGTGAGTGAGAATTCTCATTGGAGAACTGTTCCTTCCACTTGCAACACTTATGCTGCACGATTAGGAACACTCAAAGCAGACTATACAATCCATAAACATTTTAGTGATGCATCTCCTGATGGTATTTCGATGGACCATGCAAAGTTCTGCCACTTAAGAGACAATCTTGGACGTAGGTTAATTACACCTATGCCTGGATATGCTACTCACTGTGATCTTCTACACTCGCCCACAATTGACTGGGAGGGAATTATTAAAAGAGAATCATGAGTGATGTTTTAATTGCAGCATATCATGGAGGACTGGGTGATTCTCTCCAGTTCTCTACTTTGCCTGAAGAGTTTTCAATACAGCAGGGTCGTGACACTTATGTTTGGGACCATGCTTTTTTTCGTAATCCAGAGATTGCTCAATTAGTATGGGGACAAAATCCTTATATTAAAGGAGTCAAAGGAGGAAAATGGAATGCTGGCGATATTCCAGAGATTAAATTTGAAAATGTTGCTGGTAACTCTATTGGTAATTGGGAACAACTTCATGGATTAGAACCAAGAAATAAATATCCAAAGATCTACTACAAACCAAACTGCACTAATTTAAGTGATGTGGTTTTGGTTGATATTTCTACTATTAGTAGAGACTATAATCATGAAAAACTCTTGGAAAAATATGAAGAAATTAGAAAAGAGCACCCAGATAAGTTATTTGTTAGGGTAGAGTTTCTAAAAGAAATCAATAATATGAAAGGTATTGATATTGCACATGATGGAAAGCATGTAACATATCCTGTACCCGTTGATGGAAAGATGGAGATAACTAACATCTTTTCTTATGTCAATGTTATGGCATCTTCTGCTGGTCTTGTATCAGTTCATAGTGGTCAGAGTCATTTAAGTTCTGCTGTTAAGCATCAGTACAATTCAAATCTTCAGAGTTATTGTATAATACCAGAGGATGATTATCAGTTTCATATCAATAAAGGTATTTTTATCTTTGATAATATTCAACACGTTACATATGAACCATGATGGATAAAAACAAGTCTGTTTATAAATTAAAAAACTTTGGACCTGTATATTATCTAAATCTTGACGGGCAACCAGAAAGAAAAGAGTATATGGAATCTCAATTAAAGTATTGGGAAATAGAAGATTATACTCGCATCTCTGCATACGATGGTAGAGACGATGATTTGGGTGATATTATCAAAGGTCGTTATCCTTCTGATATGACATCTGGTGAAATTGGTTGCACTACTTCACATCTGAAGGCAATTAAACACTGGATGGAAACATCTGATAGTCCATATGCTATTATTATGGAGGATGACTGCGATATTGATATCGTAAAATTCTGGAACTTTACATGGGAGGACTTTATTGCTAGAGTTCCTTATGCGTGGGACGTTATTCAACTTGCCATCATTCAAACGGGTGACATTCATGTTCCTATCCACGCAAGATTTGTGAATGACTTTTCAACTGCTTGCTATGTTATTACTCGACATCATGCAGAGAAACTTATTCGCAACCATGTAAGGGGTGACAAATACAAACTGGACAATGGAATCAAACCACGTCCAGTTGCTGATGACTTAATCTACAATTCTGGAGTTACATACGCTACTCCTATTCTTCTTTATAAGATCCAATTAGGTTCATCTATTCATCCTGAACACATTGATGCATTCCATCGGCAAAGTCACGATGGTATCAGAAACTTCTGGGAACAGCTAGGTTCTGATATGACTGCTGATAAAATTACGGATTATAATCCGTATTTGGGTCGGGTCTCCGAACCAACTCCACAACAATCTTGACATAATCTCAAAAGTCAGTTAAGATAAATAACAATTGTCACACCGCATTTATACTTATTTGGGTGTGACAGTTTAAATATCGTACCTAGTCGAGGTACTTCTCATCTGCGGGTATCCACTCCGCAAGTAACTAAAGGTAAAACAAATGTTTAAAACGACTATCGCTGCAGCTGCCGCTGCTATTGCTCTTGCTCCAGCTGCTGCCCTAGCCGGTCCCTACGTCAACGTAGAGACGAATGCAGGTTGGGTTGGCGATGATTATACTGCTGCCACGACAGATCTTCACGTAGGTTTTGAAGGAGAAGCAGGTGCTGCTTCTTACTACGTCCAGGCTGGTCCTGCAATCGTCGCTGTTGACGGACAAGAAACTGACACCCAGTTCTCTGGTAAGGCAGGTATTGGCGTCCCCGTTTCCGATGCCCTCGGAGTATACGGTGAGCTCTCCTTCCTGACTGCTGACGACGATGATAACTTCGGTGTTGGTGGTAAGTTGGGTGCTAAGTTTAACTTCTGATTGTTCATATAGACACGTAAATATCTAGATGTTATACTGGGGGTGCGACGGCATCCCCTTTTTTTATGAAAAATTATTTTATAAAGATTGTTACTCATCCTGCTACACACTTTAATTTGATTTCTGTTGCAGTATTGATTCTGATTGGGGTGCTTCATAACCATGCTCACTACTCTATGGAAGTAGATCCTGACTCGTATGTCCTACAGTGGTGTAGCAAGCATCCAAAGAAATGCACATACAACCGTGACTGGTAGGTGTTGACAAAACTTTATGTTTCCTATATAATATGTAAAGAAACATTACGGAGTGTATCATGACTGTAACAACTGAAGATGGTGGACGCACAAACCTGTTCGCCAGAGAACCCCAAATGTATATCTCACAAACTGACGCGGAACGTTACGGTTATGAGTCATATGCAGAGAAAGCAGAGAAACTAAATGGTCGCACTGCGATGATTGGTTTTGTTGCAGCAGTTGTTTCGTATGCTACATCTGGTAGTGTATTCTTCTTTGGCGCATTTGGATTCTAATGACCGAATTTGTCTTTACCCTGACAAGTATTGCATTCTTGGTATTGCTCTGCTATTCTATTGAAAACCTATCTGAAACCTATTGATGGAACCCTCTTTACTTGAAATTCTAACTTATTATGTGATTGGTGGTGCCCTTTTAGTTGGTGCTCCAGGAGTATTCTTCTTTATTGCCTTTATGCCTGCTCTGCAGAACACTAAAGGCCGAATGGTTGGTTATGGTGACCACAAAGAATATGGTGATATTTCATCTTACGAGAACTCACCAACAGATCAAAGTAAATTCTACCTAACACTAGGGGAATAGATAGGGGAATAGTTACAAGCAATATGTCTAATCCCAATCAACTCTATGAAGACATGGAGAAACTGAATGCCCTATACGAAGAACTCTG
>Ga0181373_1000242_pt1 | contig 13410 bp, 3 predicted proteins | sample LowvirmetaG_3_FD_130159 | JGI IMG/M metagenome (GOLD analysis project Ga0181373, IMG submission 130159) | Marine viral communities from the Subarctic Pacific Ocean - Lowphox_09 viral metaG | ecosystem: Environmental > Aquatic > Marine > Oceanic | place: Subarctic Pacific Ocean | collected 2015-12-05 | reverse complement strand
GGATCGGTAGTTCTAGGATAAGTGTGTGTAGTGGAAGGATCAAGCGCACAAGTCATACCAATACCTGTGAAAATTACATCCTGATTAACACTATATCCATGAGCACCAGAAGTCGTTACTGTTACAATACCACTTGCAGCACTATAAGCAAATCCTGCAATAGATTTAGAACCAGAATAAGTGCAAGTAAAAGCAATTCCACTCAATAGAACTTCATTGCCAACTGATAATCCATGTGCAGTCGATGTAGTAACTGTACTCATACCAGTTATTGAATTATATCCAACATTTGTTATAGTTTTTGGTGCGTAGAATACTTGAGAATTTGTTACTGCAACACCAGTTAAAGATCCTGTTGTTCCAATAATAGCAGTACCAATAGCAACTATATCTGTACCATCAAGACTTTCCTGTTGAATTGAAACATTAACAGTTTGACCAATTCCTGATCTATATCCAGATCCACTATATCCAATAGAAATTGATGTTATAGTTCCTGCTGTTGAAACAACAACACTTCCTCCTGCTGCAACTAAAGGCTGATAACCCAATCCTTCAATAGAACCAACAGAAACAATAACTCCTCCAACAGGATAATCTGATACATTAACATCGCCTGTTAATGGAATATCTTGTCCAACAAAAGTAATGGTGCTAATTCCAGTACCAGAATCTTCTATGGTATAATTGCTAGCATTTCCTCTTCCTTGCCATATATCATTAATTAAAACAATTGCATCTGAAGATATTCCTTCAATATCAGAACCATTTGATTTTAAAGTAAATTCTTTAGAAACTCCATTAAAACCATGAGAAATATCGTCAAAAATATAGTTGTTACTATAAGTATCAGTAGAAGAACTAACTACACCACCCTTCATAAATGTTCTTCCTTGGAAAGTAGAAGATGTAGTTATTCCAGTCCAATCTCTATCATCGGGTGAATTTGTAGCAGTTCCTAAAGGTCTTTTTCCATGAGGAGCTTCAGTAAAGTTTAAAACATTATCTACAATATTATAATTGCCAATAACTTTAGTAACTACCTCACCAGTACCATATCCTGCTAAAGATGTTCCTAACCATGGTCTACGTACCCTTATTATATTAGTAGACCCAATACCAACACCTTCTATCTTCATTATTTCATTACCAATTTTAATTAAATCTCCACCATAAAATGAAGTAATTCCAACACATGTTATCAAATTGGTAGTAGTAAATATTTCGGTAGAAAGAGTAGTAGTAACAGCAGTAGATACTATTGGAGATTGAATGAGATTATCAATAGCGTTTAGTATTCTTGCATTTTGGTTTGTTGCAACAAATCTATGAGAAGTTCCAATACCAACATGTGTAAAATCAAGTACTGTTGGATTTGGTTTTAATGCATCTTCTGCAGTAGCAGCAATCTGAACTTGGTCATCATTAATAGGAACAGCAAATAAATCTTCTGGTAGATATTCAGTGCTACCTATACCAGAGAAAGTAGTTGTAGTAATTCCAATTGCTGAAGTAGCAGTTCCAACATGGACATATTTAATTTTTTCTCCAGCAACATAGAAGTGATTTGGTATGTTGATAGTATTAGCAGAAATGTTTACAATAGAAGAATCATTCCCTGTAAAAGATCTTTCAAAAATTGGTTCATTATCATGAGTTAAATTGAATGCTCTCATAATATCACTCTCTGTTCCACTATAATCTCCAAATCCAGATTTTATAGAAGCATTGGTAAAATCAATAGTTGTAGGATATGTATCATCATCATCATATTTCATAGCATTCATAAAGACAAGTACTTCAGTAGCAATACTTGCATTTGGAGTAAATACTAATTCAACAACTCCTGCAGTTATCCTAGATCCAATTGTTCCCAATCCAGCAGAACCTGTTCCAATATCCGCCCATTCAACCTCATAAGTTTCTCCACTTCCATCACTAGAATCATAATCATCAACAATAGCAAATTCAGATAATTGATATTCGTTATTTGTTAAATCTCTAACTTGAATTATACAATAAGCTCCATCATAAGTATCTACATAATCAGCAATTACATTTTCAGTTGGAGAAACTGAAGCACCGATTGAAGTTGCTGTTGTCTCTAATTTTGAATGCTGAAGGAAAACTGTTCCAACTCCACTAGTTCCACTAAAGACACTAGATAATCCTACTGAAATTGTGTTAACAACAGCAGTTGTACCAATACCTGCATTTGGAATAAAATCAACTTTTAATGAAGAACCATCCAAATATGGATAATAAGTTCCATATCCAGAAGTTGGAGAAACTCCAGTATTTGTAGTTAATTGTCCATACTCAATCATTTCAACATCTGTTCCATTATGAACAACATTGAGCTCAATAAATTCAAACTCATTATCATTCATACTAATATCTGGAGTCACCTCAACTAAAATCTTGGCAGAAGAATATGTATTTGCAATAGAAACAACTGTAGTTGTGGTTCCAGTGGAAACACTAGTACTATCAGTTATAATTAAAGACTCGGCACAACTACTACCAACACTAGTAGAACCAACCCCCAATATATTATCGCCAAGATTATAAGAAAGTGATGTAATCCAAAAATCATTTACAGTATATCTTGTTGGATAGAATAAAATTTCACCATTATCACCAGAAGTTCTAAAATCAAAAGATCCTTGATCATATACGCTTTCAACTCTAGCATATTGGTTCATATATGCTTCAGCACCATCATGAACTAAATCGACTAACATTAATTGTCTTTCGCCATAATATCTCTTATCTCTTACATATGTAATTAATTTTCTACATCTCATTTCAGATAATACAAAAGTATCAACAATACTAAATGGAGTCGGTCTAGCATGACTATTAAATTGAGAACTAATATCATCAATAGAAAGTACTCTATTTCCTCTAGATTCCATATAATCTTGAAGAATCCTATTAGAAAATATAATTTCTGTAGAAACGGTATTTCCATTTAAATTCATACCATTTTCTTTAACTACATCAAATCCAGAAACGCAATTAAGACTAGCAAATCCATCTAAATTATTAACAATAGAAACTGGTGTTAAATAAGTAGATAATCCAACCCTCATTAAACTTTGTGTAGATGATTCTATTTGTAAATCACTAAACTTTTTAAATCCTAAAGTATGGTTTAAAGAAGAAACAACATCTTTCCAAGTATCATAGGTAACTCTAGAATTCAATGCATAAGAGAAATTTTGATAATAATCACTATCTTGAAGTCTCTGAGCATTGTCATTCAATATCCCAGAATTAGTATTCCACCCATTCTCTACCTTAGAAAATGCATTAGTTTTGCCATAAGCCTCATATGTTCTTATAGAAGAAGCTATACCTTGAGTTTTTGAAGTACTTCCTACAACCAAATCGCCAACTTTAAACCCAGTACTAGATTTTGTTTTTAATTGACCTATTTTATTATTCCAATTATCAACAACACCCGTAGAAACATCTGATGTTACGGTTTCTCCAATAATATAATCATTTGATTTTAAATCTATATTAAATACAGCGAAATATTTTTCTGGTATAATTCTTCCACTAGAATTAATATCATCATAATCTCCGGGTGAGAAATCATCAAGATCATTAGCAAGAGAGTATGCAACAGTTCCAATACCTCCTAAGTTTTCATCAACAGAAGTTAAAGTAAAAAGTTTATAATTATAATTTGCAGAATCATATCCCTTTCCTGTAGATCCAACTCCTACACTTACTCCCTCAATCATTACCCTATCATTTACCGCAAAAGGAAAACTATTTGCAGTACTAAATCCGGAAGCCATGGTAACAGTAACACTCTTTGTAACCGTATTAAATCCAATTGTACTAATTCCTACACCATTAGTATTATGAATTGGAAGAATTGTTGGCGTTACATTATAAATTCCATAAGCATTCTTTAAAATATTTACTTGAGATTCTTCAATATCATAATCAAGATCTATATCTGGTACTAATTCTCCAGTTTTTCCATCAAGAACAATAAGTTCTGGAGCAGAAGTATAACCTCTACCAACAGAAGTTATACCAATAGACCCTAAAGACATAAGAGGTATAATCTCTTGAGTTTGAGATAATGCAATACTTGGATTTAAAGTTTTATCTGATGGAAAATCAAATCCAATATCATTAACTACTATTTTTTTAATTCCACCTATAGAATTGCTAAATGCTTTAATATCTGCACCTTTACCTAAGGTACTAGTAATAGTTGTAATTCCTGGAAGTTCATAATAATTGCTTCCACCATCCATTATTTGGAATTTCGTAATTGGTCCAGAAGTATTTAAAGAATCCGTTTCATAAGAAAGAATTTCACTATTTGTGGATGCATAAGAAACTCTTTCTGGAAAAGATGGTAAAGTGTATGTGAATGAAGTAGTAGATGCTATAGTAATCGTTTGTTTTCCATTATAAGCACTATTCATCAACTGAATTTCATTATTAGAAATTACTTCAGAATCTATACTAATTTGTTTCTTTTCAAGTGGTAAATTATCTCCTCCCTCGTATACTGGACTTAATTTATAATATAAAATTTCTGGTGTGTTTTTATTAATAGTTAAAGTTATATTTGCATCAGCATCTATACCAACTCTTCCTGTCTTTTTAACATTAAACTCTTTAACATTGATATTCTTATCCCATATTTTAGTATAATCTGAATCCTCATAGAAATTAAATTCAAATGCTGAATAGTCAACTCCTTGCCATGTCCATGCTAAAGAAGAATCACTTAAATCAAATTTAAAAGTGGAATCTTTATATGCCTTTAATGGTGGATTAACAGGACCAATACTTCCATTTGCAGTACTTCCAAGTGAAACAATATATGGCTTTCTTTGTGTAGAATTATAATAAGTATCTGATAACTTAAAGTTATTGTTATCAATTTTAACTATGTAATAGATTCCATCATCAGATAATCCTTGAATAGAAGTAGTTGCCGTATGAACAATCTTTTCTCCAGTTGTAAACCCATGATCGGTTATAGTAATTGTGTTTGAGGATGTGTTTACTCCAACACTAGTAAATGTTTTTATTCCAACTAAAACTCTTCTATTAGTATCATTATATTGAACTGCATATGTTGTTGCAATAGATGGATTTACATCAATAAAAACAATATCGTTATTCTTTAATCCATGAGTTTGTGAAGTTGCTACTGTTACCAGTTGTCTGTTAGCTTCACCAGTAATAGCATCATAATTTGTTTGGAAACTATGATAAGTTCCTGTTCCAAATCCACTAAAGAATAAAGTACTAGAATCTCTATTAGTACTTGCTATACCAACAAAAGTACCTTCCGTTCCCATTCCAACTCTAACAGTAGCAAGTCCAACCAAATCCTGACTAATTGCTGCCGCATAAAGAGTTTGTCCATCAGTTAATGAAATAGGACCAGAAGAAGAATCAATCCAAGATACAATAGGATCACCACCATTTGGAGAATATGTTAGTTTATCTCCAGTCTCTAATCCATGATTGGGAATATAAAGTCTCTTTGATTGAATCCAGTGACGGGTAGTCTTATCTCCCATCCACTTTATATCTGTACCACACCTATAAGAATAACCAGGTGAATATCTATCTATTACAACTCCACCACTACTACCACGAGGATGAGGAGGAATATACCAAGCATAACTAGCAGTAGATAGACCAGGAAGAGGATTTGTATTGAATATTAAAGTTGTTCCAGCCCCAACACCAGAACTTGTTCCAAGTCCAACAGATTCTGATGGATTAAAGTAAAGTTGCTTATTTAAGTTAAAATTAGAAGTTGTATTAAATCCAGCATCAATAGTAAATTTCCTAGGATCTTCATATATGGGAGTTCCTGCAGTATGTCCTTGACCTACAGTTCCATCATATTCTCTAATAACTCTAATTCTTGATAAACTTGGGCTTATATTTAAAACTTTTAGTTTCTCAGATCCAATTTTAAGAATATCATTTTCTCTTAATTCGGGATAACCAAGTTTTCCTGCAACATTCATATAAGTGACAATGCCAGTTTGTCCTGCAGAAGCAATTCCAACGCTTGTAGTTCCTATACCAACTAAAGAGAGTTTATTACTACTAACTCCAATAGAATATGATCCACTAATTTCTGAAGAAGTTGTAGACAATCCAGTAATTGTGACTTTATCCAAATTTTGAAGATTATGTGGATTATCTGCATAAACAAAATATTCTCCGTTGGTTAATCCTGGGAATATTTCAACTCCACCTATAGTGCTTGAAGCAACACTTATATTTGTTATTGGTTTTCCTAAAATTCTAGAAACTCTAGCAGATGCTCCATATCCACCAGTATCTTCACTATCAAAAACTACATTATCCTCAATTCTATAAAAATCTCCTCCAGTTTCAATACCAATACTATTAACCTTTCCTGGAGATGTTCCTTTAACATCCATAGTTTGATTTAAACTATTTGGAATGTTAACATAATCATAAGTAATAGTATCTTCAATTAAATTATAAGGTTTGGTATTTCTAACCCAATTGGAACTTTGTAAGTCCGTATCATCTTGATTAGAAGATAAAAGATAATTAAAATTATTTAAGACAGAATAAAAATTATTACCAATAAAATATGGAAACACAGGACTCTTATAATCCATAAAAGGACCTGTTATTTCTGCAGAACTATTATTAATAGTAGTAAAATATGCATAAGTTCCATTAGGAAATTCTGGTGTAATTCCAAATCTTCCATTATTCTCATCCAAAACTGATTGATCACTTACTTCATAATAAGTAAAATCTTCAATAAAAAATCCTTTAGGAAATTGTAGTAAAGAAGGTCTATTCTCCTTTGAAGATGATTCTTCTTTATACCCAGATTTCATCTGAGTTACCACTCCTCCATTATTTGTAGAATATCCATATGGTCCATAAATTGGATTTCCATCATATGCCCAACCAATAATTGGGGAATGATCTTCTGATTTTACTTCAATACCAGCAACTTTTTTTAAATCTGGAGATCCATATAACACATCTCCACTCTGATTTACAGCATATACATTTTCTCTTAATTTTCTAGGAGAATATAAATGAGAGTATTGCAGTCCTTCTTTATTATCCGTTTCTTCTACAATAAACCCATCATCATTAGTGAAAGTATTAAAATACTTTTCAAATAAATTTACTCTCCAAGTTTGAATAATAGTATTAAATTTGGCTCCAGATCCTGCAGGAATAACTGTAATAGAAGTAGCAGCACTAGTGTATCCAGATCCTCCAGAAATAATTTTAATAGAAGATAAAGATCCGTTTTCAATTATAGGAGTAAGTACCGCACCTACACCATCACCATCTACAACCAAATTTGGAATAGATGTATAATTATTGCCACCATTTAAAATCAATAATTCGGTAATTGCCCCATCAGTAGCAATTAATTCTACTTGAGCATTAGTTCCAGATGTTAATAAAACTACAGGTTCTCTCTTATATTCAATAATTTCAGATGAACCATATCCAACACCAGTATTGGATAAATGTATCGATGTTATTTCACCTCTGACAATTGGTTGAATCTGTGCTTCAAAAGTTTCACTTCCTATTGAAGATATACCTACCTTACCAATCAGACTAATAGAAATTGGTGGATAATTAAATGACTGCGTTCCGATATTAGAAAGTGCTGAAGTAAAACTGATATATTGTTTTGTGGAATATAAAGATTCACTGCTCGATAACTTAAATTTATCATCAGTTAATTTTGTTAGATAATATTCTGCTCCATCAGAAAGTCCTCCAATAGCATAAGTTCCTTTAGTATACTTTACAATTTCTCCTGATTGATATCCATGATTCTTAATTGTAATCTCATTTAAGAATGTACTAATCCCAACAGATTCTACAGTCCTTTTCTTATTTTCATAACCACTTCCTGGGTTAGATACGTTAATACCTTCTACTATGGACTTTTCATCATACGATTGTAAAGAGTGCCTTCCAACCCCTCCTGAGGTCAATACAACAGTATTAATGCCTGTAATAGCATCTTCCTGTGTGTCATGAAGTTTTACTGTAGTATCATCTACATGAGAAACGAAATAATTTGTATTAGTAACTAATCCAACAATTCCTTCTTGATTGTCAGTAATATAAATTACTTTCTCAGCATTTTTAAACTTATGGTATGTTGAAAATCCAATTGTAGATAATGTATTTCCAAATCCAACTTCTTGTCCACTGCTTTGAGAATTAAAAGGTACATTATGAGTGGTCAAAGTCATTCGCACTTCAGCCAATGCTCCACTACCATTTCCGCCAGTAATTCTTACTGTAGGGGTTTCTTGATAATCAAAACCAGGATCTATAATTTGAACTTCTTTTAATGTTCCAGAAACTCCAATATAACCAGTAGCATCAGTTCCTATAATGTCGGTAATAACCAATGGTTGTGGATTTATAACATCATAATCTGATCCTGGAGAAGAAATTTCTATACTATTAAGTTTCCCATAATGAACAACTTCAGATGACTTATAATTTAAAATTTCTACTCCATTTACAAGAATTCCAGTAAATCCAGGAATAGTTTCCGTTAAAGTGCCATCACTTTCTGGTTTAGCAATTTCTCTAAGAAGTTTTTGAGATCCTAAAGTATTAAGTCTTAAACTATATGTCTGAAAAATGCAATCAGTTACATTGGTATTTTCAACAATAGAAATAAATTTTGAATTATAAATATCACTCTTACTTTTTGCAAGTTTTATAGTAGTTGCATTTATTCTTTTAATAAAATAAATTCCTTCATTAGGAGAAATTTGTCCTTCTTGCAACTTTATAATATCAGAAACAAATAATGAAGAGTTAACAGATATTCTACTTGATTTTACTCCAGCAGCATTATAATATTCTTCTTCTACTTTTTGTGGAATATAATAAACTGCGTCTCCCGTATAAAATGAATGGTTTCCAATATCCAATTCCTCACCACTATAAGTTCCTGAAAATGTAACACTTCTATCTGAAGTATTAAGTGGATGAGAATCGTAAGATGGAATAGATGAAGATGCAACTAATAAATTATCAGAATATTTTTCTTTATATACGTTTTGTACATCTGTTGCATATCTAGAAATAGATGGAAAAGAATTTGAACTTCCTCTTATAATATTTCTTTTAATAGTATACTTATTGTCAGTAAGCTCTCCTTGACCTCTAATATTAAAAGATTTTTTATTGTTTATGTCAATAATTGAAGTATATTTAATTATATTATCAGTACCAGTAATTTGTGCGGTATCTCCATTTTTGAATTCATGGTCCACATTTAATGTTATCTTATATGTGTAATCCGAACTATCAACTAATTCAAAACTATCAATAATATAACCGGGAGCAATATTATAAACCCAATTTTCTCCTTTAAAACTAGTAAGACCAATTCCTAAAGTTTTAATTTCCGCAGTATCATTTTTCCCATAATAAGTTGTATTATCTGGGTAATCAATGCCACTTAATACAGAACTAATCCTTACCTTAATATTTTTAGTTTGATCTTTAAAAGAACGTCCCCATGCAAATGTATTAATACCAATATTGGACTTATCTAAAAGTATTCCATTTACATTTGTACATCCATAAAATTGTGTTAAAGATTTTGAAGTGTAAGATACTATGCCTACTGATGCATCATTATAAGTAACTCTAAGTTCTCCACTATTACCAAAACCAACAGTGGAATCAACATCAAGAGTAGATTGTCCAATACCAATTTCCCCAATTAATTTTGTTCTGGCATGAACGACAAAGTTACCATATAGTGATCCATCTACTATAAGGTCTCTATTATATCCAGCATCAAAACTTAATTTATAATAAGTCTGCCCAACACCATTATTAATAACTTTTTCAATATTAGTAATGGGTGCATATCCTTTACTAATATCCCCATATTCATCTTGATATAATGTTGCATCTATAAGATCTTCTGGATCTCCATCTATAGATTCAACTACAAGATCATTCCCAATTTTATAATTTGCATTAGATGGAGTAAAAAGATATTCCCCAGGTCTTACAATTTTTACATTTTCTTCGTATAATGCTTTAAATAAAATCTCAAAAGACCTATCAGTTCCTTTACTTAAGTAAAAATCCTTAGATTGCTTTATAAAAACATTTTTATTTACATTTTCAGATATTGGCCTTTCTTCTAATCCTGGTAAAATCTGATATTTTGTCTTTGATAAAAATTCTTTAAGAAAAAGACAACTTAAATTTGTTATAGTATCCCCTGCTGAGTGAGTTCCAGCATTTGTAGATTCAAAAACTACAGATTCGGGGTCAGATTCTGATTTATATGAAGTAATACCAGAAAATCCTCTAATACACCCAGTAAATGAGGATGGAGTAGTTCCAGTATAGGTGATTATTTCATCACCAATCTTTATTAATCCATAAGAAGTAGGAAATCCATCAGTTGTATTGTCCTGTGGGTCTTTTATTGTTATTACATCACCATAAGATGTAATATCACTACCCAATTCCAATGTCTCATTGAGATTAGTAAATTCATCAACCTTAATATATTGATCAATATTTTGAATTAAATCAATAGGACCACTTACATATTCCTGTCCAATATAATATTGCTTTAAAAATTCTGATATTAAAGGATATTCATCCTTTACATAATCCGGAAGTTGATTCTGGACAATGTTACTAAATTGAACTCTTTTCTCTGACATTTTTATAAATTTACTATCTTAAGAGGAGATGATTGTGGTTATTGTGTACGTCCACCTGAACGAACTAAAGTACCATTGGGGTAACTTGAAGATACGATATAATTAGATGCTGAAGGATCTAATCCAGAAGCAATTTCATCAATAACCATTTCAAAATTACTTTTAGCAATATCTAGTTGTAAATACAAATCTTGTAATCCAACTACATCATTTGAAGATGGTGATACCCCAATTTCAATAATTGTTTGACCATCCTTTATCATGCCAGATTGTATATTAATAGGATTTAAAGTTATAGTCCCATTCACATAATCAATAGTTCCTACATTTCTCCTAATAATTGATGGAGTTGTTGAATTTATAGTAGGAACAGTAAATAAGAAAATAGATCCGGAGGTTCTATTTGTATTTGGAATATCAGAAAGATAAACATCATCTTGAATTCCACTTATTTTAAATGCAGAAGATTTGATGTTGTATCCATCCATAGATTTAATATGGAATGCATTGCCAAATCCAATAGAATACTCTGCCCAACTATTTAACACTACTCTCAGATCTCTTCTCATAGTAACTGTTGTAATGTTTGAAGTTACTGCATCTGCACTATCATCAATAACTTTTAGGAATTTACTATACTTAAATCTAGCCCCATATTTGTTCATTTCGCTAGATTCTGCATATTTATTTGCATTATTCTGAACAAGAGATGAAACATATGCAGAACTTGATGCCAAATTGCTGTTATAATAAATTTTTGAGTCAATTTCAAGGAAAAGATACTTCAGATCAAGAATTTCGGGGATAATACCGGCAACAGCATACTTCTTTAACTTTAATTTAATATTTTCTTTGATAAGATTGGGTATAAAATCTCCAGTTTTTGGTTTAATACTAATAAAAACCTTACCATATTGTGGAGGAATCATTTCTTCTCCCCCAAATACCGAAATTGACTCAGTTTCAGGATAAATTCTTGATGGAATTAAACTCTCATAATCATTTGCAGTTAAACATCTGTTCTGAGAAGCATATATTTTTGGTGCATACTTCTTAACAGAATCAACAGACTCAATACTTTCTCCACCAGAAGAATTTAATTCTGTTGTTATTAAAGAAATACCAGAAGTTACAGTATATCCTACTCCATCTCTAACATAAGTAATATTTCCATTAAAGACAAAAGAGTTAACTCCATTAGCACTATCACCATTTGTAACGAGATATTTTATATTGATAAAGTTGTTTTCTTCAAGTTTTTTTCCAAATATTCCATCACCAAAGAAAATTTGATATCTTTCATCTTCTATTTCTTGAATATAATAAACATTTGAAGTTGAATCAATGTCAAAAAGACTATCTTGTAGTTTATAAGTAACAGATGCGGTTGCTTGTTGACTACCTCTCACTTTTACTGAAATTAAATCATTATCAACACCTGCATTTGGTAAAATAAACTTTTGATTTGCATTTCTTGTGTCAAATGTAAAGTTTTTTGTTAATATTGTACCTTCATATACGGAAATATCATTAAATTCTGCAATTCCATTATTAATTGGAACTGTAATATCTTCTAAAATTGAAAAAATGTATGATTGAGAACCAAATGTACTCGATGATGATACGACAGGACCTGCTTCAAGGGTTAATGTTGATGGTGTTGGGGTAATCCCAGTCGTATCTATTGAAAAACTAATAGTTGCTCTTGCTGCTTTCTTTGAACGAGGGACATATCCTATGTTTCTTGCTAGTGATACTACATTTTCTCTTAAAGTAGCACTATCAATGAATACCTCATTAGCAACCATACTAGCATTGTATGACGTAATATAGGTATTATATGCCAAAAGATCTATTATAGTCGAAAGGTTTGACCCTTGAAAATCATAATCCGTGAAATTGGAGTTTGATTGTATATAATCTGTAAGTGTTGTCTTAACCTGGTCAAAATCCAGGTTACTGAAGTTTACTAGTGGCATTTTTATCTAGCTGATTGCAAAGCGAATTGTAATTCTTGTGCTGGAACATCTGCTCCAATAATATCATATATGATAACAGTATCAAAAGCATTGTTCTCAAAGTTGGGAGATACCTTTAAAGAACGTAATTTTACTCTTGGTTCATAGTTTTTGATAGATTCACGGATTTCATCCTCAATAAGAGAGGCAGTAATGTCATCCATATTACCAAAAAGTGCTCTATTAATACCAGAACCAAAATTAGGTTGAAAAAATCTCTCCCCAGGTACTGTCATCACGATATTTCTTACCGAACGAGCAATTGCACTCTCATTTTTTAATGCAATTAAGTCATCATTTAAGGGATTTACCTTAAATGTCATGCTAATATCTTTAAATCCTTGACTTACCCTTTGTATAGGCATTGCAAATACAGAAAATTACAAATTTTAGTTATTTATTAAGAATTCTTACTCAAAATTCTGCCAATGGTACTCCTTCTTCATTATAACTCCAATCATCACTCTCTAATCCATCCTCTTTTCGCTCATAAAGGTCATTTTCTACCTTAAAATCATGCTTTTTGGGTGTTAATAGATCATTAGAAATCTCACGTAACATTTTCTTATCATTATTTTCCATTTTTACCTCTTTTTTTACTATCTAGGCATAAAAAAAGACCCTACGAGAGGGTCCGTGATTAT
>Ga0181373_1000241_pt1 | contig 13455 bp, 21 predicted proteins | sample LowvirmetaG_3_FD_130159 | JGI IMG/M metagenome (GOLD analysis project Ga0181373, IMG submission 130159) | Marine viral communities from the Subarctic Pacific Ocean - Lowphox_09 viral metaG | ecosystem: Environmental > Aquatic > Marine > Oceanic | place: Subarctic Pacific Ocean | collected... | reverse complement strand
CGACCTAATCTCAGGCTTGACATTGGTTGTAGAATATAAGGGAACAACAAGAGAATCTCTTATTGTTTTAAATCCATAATTTTTAATTTTTTTATCTTCGAGGTATTTGTGACCAACGCAATCAATTCCATTTTTAAATCTTGCTTGACAGTCTTTAGCTATTTCGTCTTGCCTTATTTTTCTTTCTTTTTTCTGCCTTTCTATGTTGTCTTGAACAATGGCTTTTAATTCGTTTTGCTCTCGTAAAGAAAGTTTATTTATATCGGTGTTTGACCATTTCTTTTGCTCGCCTGTACGCCAGTTGCCATAAGTAATATTGATGTAATTGTTATTCTCGTTATAGACATACCACCCAGACTTTTCATTACTTTTATCAGGCCTTGTAATCGCACTAGCTTTGACCATACATCTGATAACTTCTCCAGACGTATCTATAAAACTAACTGCTAAACCATCGTCATTCATTTGGTTTATGGCATCAGAAATATCTTTGCCACTACCAAAATGTAATTCTTTGTCTAATACTAAACCATCATTGCCAAAAAACCTTGTTAAATTCATTTTAAAACTACCACCATACTGTCGTGCATACCTGGTTTGTTTGTAACTTTTTTTCCAAAAGTGTTAAAACCTATAAACTTTACCCTGCCTTTTAAAAATCTTATTTCTTTTGCGTTTGGTAAAATAAAGTCGTGAAATAAGATAGTGCTTGTGCTGACAGGCAGTAATAGAACACAGAGCTTTCCTTTTTTTGATTCTTCTATTGCTTTTTTTACAAACGCTTCTTTTAATTTTCTACTATATGGTGGATTAACAAAATTTTTTTCACCCCAATCTATTAACAAACCATCCTTTTCTTTTGTGATTTCTCCAAAATTAATTGGGCAAGGATCAAAATCAAAATTGAATTCATCATTTAATTTTTCATATATATCTTTCGGTGTTTCCCAATTATCACTATGTTTTAAATTTCTGTTTTTGATTTGATTCCCTCGTCTGCTAACTCGGATTCAAAATCCAAGTAATTTAAAATTATTGTATTGAAAAAGGAATCTCTTTGTTCGTTAGACCACTTATGCAACTCAAAGCTACCAGTCTGTTTTGCAATCTCTAAGTATTTTTCTTTGGATTGCTTGCGAGCATATTGAACACCAAGACTATTGGTATAAGATTTTCTAGCAAGTTTTTCTCCTTTTTCAATTCTCTCCTTTATTCTCTCTAAATGCTCCATTGAGCAACTACCATAATAAACATCATTATGTTTGTAAAGAAACCCCTGTGCAGGTCTATTACAGACCTTGCACAAGCTAGTTTTCTTCATCTAAAAAGGGATTTCTTCGCTGTCTAAAGGATCAACCTCTATTGGCTTTGCTTCAGCTACTTCTTCTTTGGGAAGAATTGATTCGCCTTGCTCGGCTCTACTAAAGTTTTTTCCATAAGCAGGATCAAGTTCTGCATAGCCATTGTCATTGATTTTGACAACACCATTAAACCTAATACCTTTTAGTTGCTCAGTATTTTTTAGCTCAGTCAAACCACAACTACTAGCAAGTGCTGATAGTTCTGTTTTACCAATCTCTACCGACTTTGGCGAATTCGGATTAGCAACTGTAAATAAACCAGAAACCAAACGACCTTGATGTTTAGGGCCTTGTATCTGAAAAGTCATACGACACCCTATCCAACCGCTATCATTTCTGATTTCTGTTTCTTCTAAATATTGCATGACATATTTGCCAGGTGCTATTTGTTCATCTTCTTGGCTTACTTCTAAGCCACCATATTGTTCAAGATCCATTTCTTACCTCTTTATTATTTTTAGTTAAACAAACTGTGCATAAGAACAAACCATTTGCTTTATAAATAGCTTCTGACTCACACTCATCACAGTAAATTATTTCGTTATCCATTATTTCAACATCTCCGCACGCACAGTTTCCCAATCAAAAGGAAGGGATTCTGGAAGCGCATATCTGTTTTTAGCTAAGAAAGCTGGCTTTTCCTGGCACCACAAAATGCGATCTCCTGCGACAGCTTTTGTCGTCATGTTGCCACCTTTACCTTTAACTTGGACTGTGCCAAGTTTAAAGTTTGCAAAGAAACAGCAATCGCTGTGTTCAAGTATTAAGTCTGCTGCTTTTCTGTGTAGCTTTAATTCATGGCGATCATAGGCTTCTATCTCTGGAGATTCAAAACGCTTTATCTGATTGTGTGCTATTTGCATAATCGTAAAGCCTTTTTCTCTCAACTCATTTAAAAGTCTTATGTATTCACGCCAGTATTTAAGAACTTCAACATAACCTTTACCATAACCAGGTTGCTCGATTGATTTCCAATTATTATCTTGGCAAGCCTTATCCCAAATCAAAGGCTCTAACCAATCCAAACTATCCACGACAAGCGTTTTATAGTCGTTGTCGTTATCAAGCAACGATTGTAAGTTTTTTAGGACATCTTCAAAATTTTGTGCCAAAGGAAAATGATCTACTTCAATCTGACCTAACCCATCTTCTACAAGTAAAAAGATTGGTTTATTCATACTCGCTGCAAAAAAAGTTTTACCGATACCAGCACCACCATAAAGAACTATTCTTGGCGGTTTCTGTTTTGCTTTCTTTCTAATATTAGCTAGACTCATCTTTTATCTCCTTCGTTTCGATGATTGTTGCTTCTTCAACGCCACTCTCCAAAGATTGTTTTAAATCATTAATCAATCTAGCTTTGTGATCGTTGAGAACATACAGTTTATTATTCAACTCTTGAATCTGTGGTTCTAAAAATTTCACAGTATTTAAGAGTTCCATTTGCTCCTTGCTTAAATCAGCTTCAAGATAATCCTTGCCGTCTAACGTAAGCGTAGGACTTTGTACTTCTTCAGTCATAGATTTCTCCGTTAAGTTTATAAGTTTCACATACCCTTTTGGCTGGACAAAATCTACATTGTTCGCCAAAAACGTAATTCGGTTCATCTGCTTCGCAATTATCCAAAGCAGTTTTTAATTCTGAAAAACCCCAATCTACCAAGTATTCGGCAGTAGTTTCCCACGAACGAACGCTTTGTTTAGATCTCGGTTGCACTATCGTCATTATTACTTTCATATCCTCATTACCATAACGAGCTAATGCGCCTAGTGCATAAATAGACATTTGTAAATTATTCTCAGGACTGACAGGCCACTTACCTGTCTTTAAATCAACCACTTCGATTACTTCTTTGTTAAAGATAATCGCATCACTTGTACCCCAACACTCAGGATTTATTTCTTCAATACTTACTTGTTCTTCAATCAAAGGCTTGGCATTTAATTCTTTAGCTCTGCCTTCTATGTAATCCACATAAAACTTTGCACAATCAATCATATCTTGGTCGGCATAAATTTTTACATCTTCAACAGTTTCGCTTTTACCAAGCCAATAATCTTCTAGCGTGATGCCTTCTAAGTGTCCTTTCATAAGCATTTCTGCCATGTTATGAATGAAAGTACCAACGAGCGCAGGTCTGCCAACAGGTTCTCTTTCAACACCTTCGGAAAGTTTTATTGAACCAGGACACGCAAACCAACGCTCTGCGCTTGAGGGAGAATACTTAGCGTGCTTAGAAGGCATACTATCTTTTATAAATTCTTTAGTCGCTACGGCTAACAAAATTACTTTTCTCCATTTTTTCTACATCTTCAAGATCATACAAAACCTTGCCAGATATTTTGTAGTAAGGACAACCAACGCCCTGTAAACGCTGATTAGCCAATGTACGTGGGCTTCTCTTCCAACGATTAGCTAATTCTTTAGCCGTAATAAATTTCTTATCGTCATTCATAATTTTTCTTATTTGTTAAATTTTCCTTCCAAGTGATATAATTAAAACATAAATTATATGAAAGAGCAAAGAATGTGTTTTCGTGACCAATTAAAGATGGATGGTTTGTCCACCTCATTAGAGGACTCTCCATGTATCTCAATATGTTCAACAACCTACGGCTTACAAGATACTTGCATCTGCGGAAGAAATTTGAAACAGATAAGTTCTTGGAATTCATACGATACTGTTACTAAAAAAAAGATAGTGATGCAGGCAATACAAAACAAAGATGCCTTCCCTCGTCAAAAACTTACTTTTTTGGCTGATGATCATAATATTTCTTTTGAAAAAGCTAAACAAATCTTCGTCACTGGAAAGTCTTAGGAAGTCGCACATCTGAGAGAATCTCATCACCGATTTTCTCTATGTTTTCCTTACTCGTTTTATCCTCAATATGCTGATAACGCTTCATCATACTAAGCGATTGATGGCCCATAAGCTCACCAGTCTGCAAAGTTTGAATATTTGCTGCATTGGTAGAGATTGTGCCAAAACTATGTCTTAAATCATGCAATCTAAGGTCTTTGCAGTTACAAGCTAATTTCACGCTGTTCCAAAGCCTTTTAGGGTTTTTGATACCAAATATCGTTTTCTTCTTTTTCTCGCCTTGTAGAGTCTGTATGACGCTCCGACTTTGAGAATTCAACCAAATTTTTCTAGTTTTACCATCTTTATCGGTTTTATGTTCTTTTAACTCAATATAATCGCCATGCCAGTCATCCCATGTAGCAGAAGCAATCTCGGATTTTCTAGCGCCCGAAAATATCAAAACCAAAATGAAACTAACTGAGTGCAATAAAGAGTTATCTTCTTCTAATCTTCTAAATAATTCTTGGAATATTAAAATCTTTTCTTCTGGTGAATAAAATCTTTCTCGCTTTACCTCTGCGTGCTTCTTGATTCTACTAGCTGGATTGGTTTCCAAGTATTCGTAATCAATCGCAATCTCAAAGACAGTCTTTAAAATAGTCAGACAACGATTGGCAGTATATTTAGATCTTAAACTGAGTTCGTCAAACCAAGACTTAACATCTCCTCTGCTAATTGTATCTATCGGTAAATGACCAAAGCTAGGCTTGATGTCTTTCTCGTACAAGCGCACATACTCTTGAATGGTCTTTCTGTTGTTCATCTCTAACTGTTGTTGATATTTAGCAAACACTTCATCAGTAGTTGCCTTTTTACTGCTGTCATTCTTAGCCAAAGGATCAAAGCTAGTATCAAGCAACATCTTGGCTTGTAGTTCACTTGCAATCTTGCGTACTGTTTGTATCGGCATACCACCATGACCAATCTTCATGTTTCTGCGTTTGCCATTGAAAGTATATTTAAGATAGTAGCTGATTTGTTTTTGCCCTTTGCTATTAGTCCAGGCTACTTGTTTGATGCTTTGGTTAAGTTTGTCTGAAGTTATCTTTTTCATACTACACCAAGTAAATTTCTAAGTTCCAAACGAACGCAAGGATAATGCCAAGCAATAATAAAATGATTAAGTCTTTGGGTTCTCTCATTGTTTTCTCCTTATTGTTTTTTAAAAAATGCGTAAGGCGACCAAAGTTTTTGACCATCTTCAAGCATATCTTTGACTGTATTTTTTTCCCAATAGCCTGCGCCTTCTAGTTTATCAATAGCTTCTTCAAGTGTTATTTGTTCCCACTTGGCATCAGGCTCTTTATATTTTCTAAGTACGATCATAATTTCTCCTTTTTTAAAAAAGGATTATATCATGCCTAAAGTGATAAAGCAAGTAGTTTAGTGATTGTTAGTTATTTAATAGTGTGATAGCTTCGTAAAAACTGTCTTTTGAGTTTATGTTTTTCATCAGAGAGTCTTTAAAAGTTACTTTGGTTCTTTTGCCGTTCTCAAATATTTTAAATATGATGGTGTTGTATTCCAGACAGTAAAAGGCATAAAGATCAACCATGCCTTGTTTGTAATCTCTGATTTTGGTATTAGCACCTCTGCGCATATCAAAGCACCAATTAACTCTTTTGTGAGTCTTGTGACACATTTTTTTTAAAGCAGCAGTTTTTACCTGGCACTTGTACATGGTGTCATCTATTTCAAAGATTATGTCGGCATGACTGCCATGTGGTAGAACGTGAACTGTATCGCTCTCTAAGCTCAGAAAACTAGCCACAGCGTACTCGCCTGCACGACCTGTTCTTTCTGTGGCTCTGGACATTACATATTTTTAATTTTGTTGAAGTAATGAAGGCAAAATTGCTTCTGTTGAAGTAGCTGAGATTGCTGGAGTTACGCTCCTAAGTATTGGTTCTGGAGCAGTAAGTAATCCTGTGGTTGGCGACATTCCCAAAGGTCTTGACATTAAAAGTTCAGAAGTTACAGCAGGCCCTACAAGTTTTCCTAATTTTAAAGGATTTATAATTACATCTTGAGCCAATAGTCTTGATGCTGTACCTGAGTCTGGAAATGAAGATGTCAATACTGACTGAGCTAATTCGGCTGTTTCTTGTAATGGAGCTTGACCTTTTAAAACTTGTTTTTTTCTTTTAGTTGTATCTGCTTTTTTTATTGCTCTTAATAATTGTGCTGGTGTATAAACACCTTCTTGTGTTACTGCTTGTAACATAGAATCTTCAATAGGTCTTAAATTTCTATAAACACTATCTACTTTTTTAAGAGCTTCAGCATTTGGATTTTGTAAATCAATTTCATCTTGCAAAGTATTTTTTATTTGACGAATAGCAGTACCTATTTCACCTTCAATGCCACCTTTTCTTTCAAATGCTTGTGCTTTTTGTCTTAAAGTTGTTTGTGCATTTTTTAATGCTTTACCAGGCAAAATTCCATTTACAACTTTATTATTTATTGTTTGATCTACTAATTTTAAAACTCTTTTTTGTTCTGAAGCATCTAAAATAGAATCTTCTAATACATCTAATATTTTATTGTTTAAAGAAGTTGTGTCTTGAATAGATAGTTTTTCTAATACATTTGAATATTCTTTATTTACAGCATCATCAACAAAATCAAACGCTTCTTTAGCATTTAAATTTTTAGGAATATTCATTTTTAAAGGCTTAACGGCTTCATTTAATAAAACTCTGTTAGTTTCTATTAAAGTTTCTAGTCTTTTTGCTTGTATTGGCGCACCAGCTCCAGGATATGAAGTTGATAATTCTTCTAAAGCACTTATTAAAGTAGAACCTATAGAGCCAGAATCTCTTAAAGACTGTCCAGGAGTTAAAGGAATACCTTTTTTTTGTAATTTTTTTGCTGCTTCTGATTTTACAGGTAGTATTTTTTTTAAAACTGCTGAAGTAGCTCCACCTGCTAATCCACTTACCGCACCGCCAACAGCTCTTTCTTCAATATCTTCTCCAACACCTGCACCATAAACTCCTGATTCTATAGCGCCTACTTTTCCTACACCTTTAATTCCTAATCTTGCTAAACCAGCTCCGCCAAGTAAAAAAGTAGGAATTGATGCTGCAAATTCTGTACCATAAGCTGCTGCAGGAGATTGCTTTCTAAATTCTTCAAGCTCTGACCTAACTGTATTTAAAGTTTCTTGATAATCTGATCCTTTAATTGCAGACCTAGCAAATGCTTCAACTTCATCACCAAACCCAAATAAAAGACCTTGCCCTGCTGATCTAGCTAATCCTAAACCAATATCTGTTGGTGCTTTTTCTCTATAATCTTTTGGTTTTGGCGCTGGCATTAATTAATTCCTTTAATATCTTCTTTGTCTAAAATTCTAAATTGTCCGTTTATAGCATCAAACACAAAATCTCCAGCTTTTAAATTTCCTTGTTTTACTTGTAAATCAAAGTCATCATCAGAATTGTATTGTTTATACAAAGGCCCTAATTTTTTATCTGCAAACTCTCCAAAGCCAAGTAAATTCTTATTTTCTTTCAAATACTTATCCATTTCAAAAAGTCTTTTTTTGTTATATTTTGCTATTGATTGTAGTCCACCAACTAAAACTTTGTTTCCATCTACAGTATTTCCTAAATTCGGTACAGCAGATTTAAATAATTCTATTTCTCTATCAGATGTAGAACCACTTCCAGCCACTCTCATTCTAGGAATTATATAGCCAGTTGTAGCTATAAAAAGTTCTTGTTGTGATAATTTATCCAATTCTTCTTGAGGTAATACATTTAATCCAGCAGCAAGTCTTTTAAAAGGTATTTTAATTTCTTCAATAACGCCAGTTTGTACTGGATCTGCGCCTTCTAATTGTTTTTGCAAAATATCTAATCTATTTTCAATATCTGAATATTGTTCAATTTGTTTTTGAGCTTCTTCTTGAGTTTTAAAACCAGCTTTAGCTGCTTCTTTTAAAAATTCAGATTCTTGTTGTTGAATTAAAGATATTTGAGGTCTTGTATCTCTACTAAAAACATAATCAGCATATTCACTTGGAAAAAGTCTTGCTAAAGTTTTTTGTTCTTCAGTTAAGTTTGATCCTAAACTTTGAATGGTTTTTTGTCTTTCAATAGCTTCTTGTCTTTGTCTATCAACTTCTGCTTGTTGTCTTATAACCTGTGATCTTTCTAAAGCACGACCAGCAACATCTCTACCAGCAAACGCATCACTTAAAGCAGCCAACATAAAACCGATACGTTGGTTTCTGTTCATGCCACTTGCATTTGCGCTTGTGCTTGGTTGTTGATAGTTTTCTTGGCTAATAGTAAAAGGCTGTTGTTGTTGATTGCCAAGCAAGTTAAAAGCAGTTGGATTGTTAGGATCAAATATACTAGCCATAATTATCCTGGTGCACCACCTAACATACCCCCACTAAAAGCTGCCGCAGTTAAGCCTGCACCAGCAGCTAAAATATCACCCAAGCCAGTTTCTTTTTGTTGTCTTTGTCCAATAACCGCAGGAGATATACCACCTGCTGCGGTATTCAATAAACCTAATTGATAAGCAGGGAAACCAAGTTCTCTTTCAAACTCACCTCTTTGTGCTTGTAATCTAGCTTGTTCTAATGCTTGTTGTTGTCCACCGATACCAGATAATAAACCAAGCGTACGATATTGTTCGCCTAACTCACCGCCTAATAAACCAGCTTGTTGTTGTCTGGCTCTTAGTTCTAAGTTTGCTTGACCAAGTGCTGCTTGTTGCCTACGAGCTGCATCAGCTTCAGCCATGTTTAATGCTTGACCAAATCCTCTGGAACGTAAGCCAGCGATTGTTTGCGCTGCTTCTTCAGCAAATGGTCTAGTAGCTTCTGACTCTATTAGAGCAGAACGACTACCACCAAACGCACCAGCTCTTATTGCTCTGGATTGCGCTTGTTGTTGCGCCATATCTTGTCGTCTTTGGATGTCTGCTAATGCAGGTTCTAAGACTTGTTCTGTGTAAGGATCTTGATAGCGAGCTATGTCGGTATCTAGTAAAGATGCAGCTTGCACAGTAGGTGTACCTTGTCTTGCCAAAGCAGCTAAGTTACTTCTAGGATCAAGATCCATAGCTTGACCGAATAATCCTCTAGTTGCTTGCATAGCTTGCATTTGGTCTGGTGTAAAACCAGCAACCATTTCGCCTGTGTATGGCTGAAAAGGTATATCAGCAGCTTCTAATCCTCTAGTAGATGCTTCCGTATAAAGATCTTTTAGATAATCAGGTACTTCTGCTGTTGTTGTTGTTGCGCCTTTACTCATAATTCTTTTCTAATCATATACTCTCGTTCAAAGCCGAGATGTTCAATCTTACGAAGCCAACCTTTACGACCACCACCATATAATCTTTTTATACCAATGGCTTTAGCAAAAGTTTCAATAGAAGCTAAGATTGCTTCTAGTTCTTCGTATTTGCCACCACAAAATAATAAATTCATTACTTTGTGCTGTGGATAAGTAACAATCTCAGTTATAAAGGCTGATTCCTTACCTGGCCACAGATGGAAAAATCCATGTCTTATTTTATCTTCTATGTCGTCTATTGTATAGGAATCTTGATGTTTTAGAGCAGGCTCAATAAATTGCTTGCAATAATCCCATTGTAGTTCCCAATCTTCTTTTTTAATCACCCTTTGCATATTCAACTAAACTGGTTATTGCCATAATTCTATTAGCATCGTTAGCAGTTAATTTAAGTATTTCACCTGCTTGTAAAACTAAATCTCTACTTAATAATTCAGCAGTTGTATTGCCTGCGACAGTAAAATCATCATAAATATTAAAAACATTAGAACCAGAGTCAGTCAAAGTAATACTTAAAGTAGTTGATGCAGCATTGTTGTTATTAACTAAAATAGATTCAATAACTGCAAAATCAAAATCTGAACCAGATGGTGCAGTAAATAAAGTAGTTGCATTAGTAGTAGTTAAACTTACTTTGGCATTAGTTACTCTTTGTATATATTGACTTTTACTAGCAGGATCTATCATCTACGACCTCTAGGCTGTACATCTAGTCTAATCTTACCAACTTGAAAGTCTTGCGTGACATCGCCTTCTATTTTCATTTGTACTTGTCTAGCAGAAAATCTAGCATCGGTATAACCATCAGCATTGAAAGAAAAACTACCAAAGTCTGTATCTGCACCTAATGGTGTAAAACGACCAGTAAAACTTAAAGTTATCGCTGGCAAAGTTGTAGTTTCTTCGTCAGGTAAAATTTGATTTACTTGTGCTACTTTATCGCCATTGCCTATTTCCAATGGGCCTGTAAGACAAAAAGGTTTTCTTGTACCCAATCCAGGTGAATTAAATAAAGCTCTTTTATCGTGTTCATAAACAAAACCACCAGAATCGCAAGCGATTGGATTATCAAAGACACCTTGATCTATCCAGCAACCTCTATCAAGTTCACCAATAGACCAAACATTGTCTAAGTAATTCCAAATTATATATTTGTTTGGTGTTAGCTGATCTATATCTCCTACTGGAAAAAACCACCAGATTTCGTTGTAGTCAATGTTGTGTGCGCCAAAAGTAGCTTGTTGAGTGTTTTGTTGTAAGTTGTCAAAGATAAAATCATGGACATCTGATTTAAGTTCTCTAACCCTACCATCGTAAGTAAAGAAAGAGTTTTCACTTATCCATGATAAGAACCCACCAGAAGATATGATTGATCTTGGACTGATTGCTTTACAATTTACCCCAGCATCTTGTATGCCATAAACAAACGGACTACCTGTGTAGTACAGCTTGTTTATACCAACATCGGTAAAAATAATAATATCGTTACCAAACTTGACTGCGTAATTTGCTTGACCGCCTGTAGCTATTTGTAAATCACCAGCAGTATTTCTAGCAGAAGATGTCCAAGTAGTATTATCTTCTCTATCAGACCAGGCTATCTTTCGAGGATCACCACCAGAACCTATAGCTATTAAATGTCTTTCATTACTCACAATAACTGCTTTACACCCAGTTGGTGCATTAGTTACTGCGGTAGCTATCGTATCTGGACTGCCACTACCAGCATCAGGTCGCCATTGATATATCTTGCCATCGCCTGCAAAACAAAATATTAAGTGTTCACCCCAGTTAGCAAACGAAAAACTTTTAGTGTCAAAGTTTATTCCAGAAGTGCTTCTAGCATCTCCCCAATCTTCTACGCCATAATGAAAAGCACCATAACCAGTTGAAGTAATAACATCATCACCAACAAAACCAGCAGGCGTAATGTCATACCAAACATTATTATATAAAACATTTATTCCAGCTCTAGTACCAATAGCTAAGACTTCTTCACCACTATTGGTTTTATAAGAATACATACCTATTGGAACTGCTGGTTGAATAACTCTTGAAGCAGATGAGGTTGCAGCAGATGTACCAGTACCAGTTGTAGCGACAGTAAATGTCGTGGTTGAAGGCACAGTTGCTACTGTAAAAGTTGTGTTGATTTGATTGGCAGTAATACCACCTGTCGCTGCAAAATCTTCTAAGACAATCGTATCGCCAACTAATAAACTGTGTGTAACTGTAGTAGTAACAGTTATGTTGGCACTTGATGAAGCAGTTGTTACTGTGCCACTAAAAAATGTACCAACTGGATTTTGTCTAAAAAATGTCCAACCGCCTAAAGGTTTTAGATAGCCATTTTCAAAACGTACTAAGTCGCCATCAACAAAACGACCTTTGTTGGCATAGTCTGTACCATTTTTTATTATTCCTGCTGGGGGTGTTATTTGTACTAAAGCCATGATGCTACTTCTAGCTCGCTCTGTACCACATATAAACTGTAAAGTGAGCTTGTGTTGTATCTACTGTATCAGAGCCACTACCGCTTACTGAAATAGTTGGACTACTGCTTGGATTTGCTGTGTAATAATCTCCTTGATCTGGGTCGCCAGAAAAATTAACTGCGTTTCCAGCAGAATTAAAACTTCCTGCTGAATCACCTGTAAAAAAGTCAATAGTAGAACCAGAGGATCTAGTACCATCAAACCATTGATGGGTGTGATTTGGTAAAGTTCCTGTAGAGGTTATTGATATTGAAACTGCTTTAGAAGAACTACCAGCATTTTGACCACCTGTACCACTTGTTATAGCTTGTAAAACTCTACCTGATCCTATTGATACCCAAGTACCTATACCAAATAAAGTTGCTGGATTGGTATTTGCAGTTGATACATAAACAGAACCAACAGGATAAATTTTACTAAAAATATCTGTACCACTAATACTTACTCCAGAGAAATTACCTGTACTAGCAGAATTAGCACCAATAGCTGTGCCATCTATTGCACCACCATTTATATCTACTGAAGAAGAAGTTAAGGTGCTAAAAGTACCTGGAGCTGCTGTGCTTGCACCAATCGTAGTGTTATCAATCGCTCCGCCTTCACAATCAATCGTGCCATTTATATCTAATGTGCCACCAACTGTAAGAGTTTTACCAGAGCCTACGTTCAGGCCTACTGACGTACCATTACCAGCACCATTAAAAATACCATCGACAGCATCAAGATTTGTATTGATCTTGCCACCCCAAGTATTCGTACTTGCGCCTACTTCTGGTTTAACTAATAATAAATTGGTTGTATTTGTATCTGCCATAATTAGAAATTATATATTATTTTAACCACCGATTGTTTTTGTTTGCACTACTGGATTTAGTAACTCATCAATCTGAGCATCAAGACCAGCTTTCATATTGGTAACTGCTTCTTCACCCATAGCTGCTTCAACCCAACCTTGTACGTCACTTGCAGTTAAATCTGCAAAAGCAGTAAAGTCTGACAGGTCTGAAGTATCTAAATTTTGTGTACCATATACTGAAGCAGTAGCAGGTACATCATTACCTTGCATATTTTCAACAGTATTAGCATCATCTTCAGCGTTTAGTCGCCAATGGACATTAAAGACAGTATCAGCGTTGCTGTCTATTTCTTTAACATCTACAGTTTTGACATCCCATGTATAGTTAATTGCCATTAGTCTGCCTCTTCTATTGTTAATTCGCCAGCTTCTACTTGTCGCATGATTTCATCGTAATGTCTGTTACCTTCTGCTAAAGGCACAAACAATTCTTGTCCGTCTATAGTGGCTTTTATACTAGAATTTTCATCTGAAATTCCGTCTTTTAAATATTTTGCTGATGTGATGTTCATTTTATCCATGATTAAATCTCCGCATCCGCTATCATAAAGCCTTCAAAAT
>Ga0181373_1000240_pt1 | contig 13456 bp, 16 predicted proteins | sample LowvirmetaG_3_FD_130159 | JGI IMG/M metagenome (GOLD analysis project Ga0181373, IMG submission 130159) | Marine viral communities from the Subarctic Pacific Ocean - Lowphox_09 viral metaG | ecosystem: Environmental > Aquatic > Marine > Oceanic | place: Subarctic Pacific Ocean | collected... | reverse complement strand
TGAACATGACCGATGTTCAAATACAAAACTACCTCACCCAAGAGACCACGGTACGAGAGCTAAAAAAAGATCCACTAATCCAAGAGTTGGGCATACAAGTCCCCAGTGGAGAGCTTCAAGACACAAAAGTTAGGGTTGCTCATGTTCTTGGGGCTAAGATAGGAAACGGCTTCTACATGAACCTTAATGGTGAGTTTGATGCGCTAACCATGGACATGTGGTGGATGCGTATGTGGAACCGCATCATTGGCAAGCCATTCAAGCAGCCCACGGATGAGACCAATAACAAGAATAGAAAGAGAATACAGGAATCTCTTGAGGGGGATCTGACAGAGTTTGAGCAGCGTCTTGTAGACGAGACCATGCTGGATGAGGGGCTTGATTCTGTTGAGGGACAGAATGTCGATCAGTTCGCCACAGCCCTGAACGCCAAATTCCAAAGGATATTCACAAGATTCGGTAAGGCAGAAGCTGACAAGAGGCCAGAGAAAACACCTCTGTTCCAAGCGGCAGATACGCATGCACAAAACCTAAGCGGCAAGTTTGAGCAGGCCACACCTAGAAACGGCACTGAGCGTGAGGTGATGAGGGCCGCAGCAGAAAGTTCTAGGGAACTTTTGAAAGAGAAGACTGGCATTGATATCAACAATGCCGATTTCCAAGCACTCATGTGGTATCATGAGAAGAGGCTAATGGCCTCTATGGGTACACAAAGCACAGGCGCTGATAACGATTACGTTGACGGCGCGATAGCATATGCAAGAAGAGAGGGATTCACGGATGACCAAATCGCAGAAGCACTTCCCCCAACAGACAGAGACAGAGTCTATCCTGACTCAGGTGCCAGACGACAAGATGAAGGAATTAGCAGAGAGTCTGCTGAAAACGATACCGCCGCTAACCTCAAGTACAGCGTCAGCCCAGCAAAAGCTGCGTCCATCGCCGTCAGGATTGGTGCAGGGGATAATGGACGAGTATGGCGTAGGAAGAGATCAAGCCGAGAAGTGGGCCAATATGATGTAGCTGCCGAGTATAAGATAGCTCCATACGCTGCAAGACTGTTAAATGAACAAGGCGTAAAGACGCCAGCCATATTTGAGTTGGCTCAAACGATGAGGTCAGCCCAGCAGTTTGCTGAGGCGATTGATAGAGCTAGGATAGCTCAAGGTCCAATAGGCTCATCTGTATACGTTTATCCTGTAGAAACAAATGCAGATGAAACAGGCTATGCAGACATGCGCCTGTTCCTCACAAGAGATGGTAAGGCTGGCTTTGCCCTAAAAGAGGGCGAGATAGACGGCCTTGTTGACATCGTCTCTGTATTTAACACTCCAGACGCACACAAGGGTTTCTCATATTCTGCCATCAGGCTGGCAGTCGATGAGGGCGGCAACAAGCTAGACGCCTTTGACACTTTCCTGCCGGGCATATACAGCGCAAATGGTTTTACGATTAGATCTCGCACAACATGGAATGACGAGTTTGCCCCGGATGGCTGGGATAAAGAAGAGTATTCAAACTTCAACAATGGTGAGCCTGACGTTGTATTTATGTACTACAACCCTAAGAGGCGGTTTACATACAAGAATGGCGATCAAGAAGGGGAAGTGTTCCTAGATTATGATGATGCTGTAGACGCTCAGAACGGCGCTGCTTTAAATCCTGCTTCTATAAATAGACAGCTAGATATCAGCCGTGCAGAGGTGATACAGCTTCTTGAAAACGAAGAGGCGACTCTAGGTGATATAACACCAGAGCAAGAGCAGGAACTAAAGTCCGTAATGGAAATGTTAGAGACGCTTCCGAAGTCAACAAAGAAGTTCTCAACAGCGCCATCAAATGCTTTTGCCACTATAAACGCTCCCAAAAGGTTTCCTAGATTTGAGAAATACGACTCACTCTTTGGCATAATAAAAGAAAACAACAATATGATTCCTGTTCTTTTCTTTGCAGGAAATCACGGTGTGGACCCTTCTGGCAGGCCTTTTGGATTTGGAAAGTATCACATACAGGAACGCGGCCATGAGAGAGAGATCGTAGAGAACTCAAAGTTCCCTGACGTAGAGACTGCTGTGCAACAGTTGATGTTCGCTTGGCACAAGCAGGGTCATAAAGACGGCCCCAATGTTGTTTCTTTCCCCGATGGCGGCGGTGGCCCAGCGGTCAGTGATGCCTTCATACCTATGGGCAAAAGAGATTTAAGACTAGAGTGGTTGCGGCCATCTCATAGCTCTCCAAGAATCGCACTATCTCTTCAATATGGAAGGCTTCAAGACCCTGAAATTCTTTCTCAGTTTGGGTTTAAAAATCCCGTTGGTGTTTATTCAGTAAGAACCACCTATCCAGATTTGAAGTCAAAGAAACTCAGCAGATCATTCTCAAGAACATCATTTGCGAATGTAGACACTGGATCTACAGACTTCATCGTTAATCATAATAACAATCACATTTCATATTCTGCCGCGCATAACACCATATCCAAAATTCTAGGATTAGGTGGCTTGGTAAGTGATCAAAAAGCAAAGGACATATCTCAGTCCTTCATTACTAAGTTTCAAGACACCTTCTTGCCAGTCGGTGTGATGATTGACAATTTGAAGAAGCAGGGCATGACCATCACTGATGGTATGGACACATATCTTCAAGAGACACTGTTCCACGGCAAGACAGGAGACATACTTAACTCAAAACAAAAAGATATGTACGAGCCTCTTGCAAGGCTTGTCAAAGATCTAGAAGTTTCTGACGCTGAGTTTTCTAGACTGACCGGGAGAGGTTTCAACAGTGATTTTGAGGGCGGTAACTACGCTGCTAAATCATTCAAAGAAACTGGTAGCAAGAGACTAGCTATAGTTGACGCATATCTGTACGCGCTTCATGCCAAAGAGAGAAACGCATATATCAGATCGATCAACAACGATCTTAATAATGGATCTGGTATGACAGATGCTGAGGCAGACTACATTCTGTCTTGGGTTGCCTCGCTTGACTCAGGCAACAAGCAGATCATAGCTGACGTACAGCAGAGAGTCCGTCAGGTGATTGATGATACAAATGCAATCAGGGTTGCATCTGGCCTCACCCCAGACTTCAACAGCAACGAGCCTCTTGTTTTAGAGAGCGGAGAGATTGTACAGCCTCCACAATATGAAAACTATGTGCCTCTCAGGGGGATATTTGATGCAGACGGTGAGGCAACAGAGGATGCCTCCTACACAAGATCTGCAACCACTCAAGGATACTCTGTGCGCGGCAGGGAAGACAGGCGGGCTTTGGGTCGTCAAGAGTATGCGACAAACATACTTGCAGCCGCGTTCTTACAAAATCAAAATGCTGTTATCAGGGCTGAGAGAAATAAAGTTGGCTTGTCTTTCCTTAATCTATTAAGGGCTGATGAGCGTCTTACTAGTCAGTTTGCAGAGGAGATAGAAAGTGTCCCCCTCACCAGAGGATTAGTAAAGGGTTCCGTCAGAACGATAGTAGACAGAAACGCTCTGAACGATCCGAACATCGTTGCCGTCAAAGAAGATGGAAAGCACGTTTACATACGGGTGAGAGATCAGAGGCTTGCCAATGCCCTCAAGGGTGGCGCTGGTGTTTCTGCCCAGACATCAAACGCTGTGGTCAGGGGACTTGGAAAGATCAACAGATATCTTTCCAACATCAACACATCTCTGAACCCAGAGTTCTTCATTACCAACATGTTGAGAGATATCCAGACCGCTGGTGTGAATATCAATCAGTATGAAGAGAAGGGCATTGTCTCAGAAGTTAGACGTAACTTTATTGATGCGTTCAAGTCTGTAAGACAGGTCGTCAGGGAAGACATGGATGCCCCTGATGATCCGAACATACCTGTATCAGAACTGACTGGTGCGGCTCTTTTCAGAAGATTCCAAAGGGCTGGTGGACAGAACGCCACAAACCAGATCAGTGATCTCAGTGATCAAATCGCTAACATCAAGAAGCTGACAGACGATATTGCGGAACAGGGGGCGAGAGGTCAGTGGAACGCTGTTAAGAACAGCTTTGTTGGCAAGAAGACCGGCTCAATGTTGAAGTTCTTAGAGGATTACAACACAGTTGCTGAGAATGCCATCCGTGTAGCCACTTTCAAGGCCTTGGCCCCAAGGATTGGAGAGCAGAGAGCAGCCTTTGCCGCTCGTAATGTCACAGTGGATTTTGCCAAGGGCGGTGAATACAAGACCCTGATGAACTCCATGTACCTGTTCTACAACGCATCCCTGCAAGGCTCATTCGCCATGCTGAGTGCGGCAGCGAGGTCCAAGAAGGTTCGTAAGATATGGGTTGGCCTCATGGTGGCTGGCGTGTTGCAGGACCAGCTTCTGGCCCTCACCTCGGAGGAGGATGAAGACGGTCAGCTTATGGCTGACAAAATCCCAGACTACATTCTGGAACACAATCTTGTGTTCAAAGATCCATTCGGCATCACGGATCGGTCTCACATAGTCATACCGATGCCGTATGGTCTCAACATGGCGGTCAACATAGGTCGTTCTTTGAGCAGGGCGTCCAGAGGTGGGTACACGCCAGCAGAGGCAGCGGACTCAGCAATGATGACCATGATCGACACTCTCAACCCACTTGGCGGCACAGAGAGTTTCATCAACTTTGTCATGCCCACTGTTGTTGATCCTGTCATCGATCTCTACGAGAACGAGGACTTTGCCAACAAGCCGATATACAAAGAGACATCACCATTCGATCCTACCCCTCCGCCAGACAGCCAACTATACTGGTCAACCACATCTCCATCAGCGAAGTGGATTGCCCAGTGGCTGAACAGCCTAGATGGATCGACGGTAGAGAAAGGCACCCTTGATGTGTCTCCAGATGTCATTGAGTTCTGGGTTGACTATCTGACAGGTGGCGTTGGTAGGTTTGTTCAGAGGTCTGGTGACTTTGCCTTCTCCACGCTGCCCAAGGCCGTAGAAGATGGCTTCACAGATGAGATGATCCGGCAGGTGCCTTTCGGAAGGAAGGTTGTGTATTCGGTTTCTGAAAGAGAGGATTTGGGTTCTTTCATAGAGAAGAGAGACAGGGTTCTGCAAGCTAGAGCGGTTCTCACCGATGCTATAAGGCGGGGAGACGCAGACCTCATACAGAATACTAGGTCTAAGTACAAAGACGAACTCAGGATAGCTGGCATCATTAAGTCCATAAACAATGGACGCAATAGCCTTCTTCGCAGAATGGCTCAGATAAAAGACAACCCAAGAATACCAGAAGAGCAAAAGAAGAAGATAATAGAGAGAATGAGTAAGCAGGTAGACGCGCTTATTCTGAGGGGCAACATTGCCATGAAAACTTTATAGCCCCCCCAAAAGAGGGGAGGCTAAAGTTATAGGTAACTTTACGCTGCCTCTTCTTTCTCGTCCCGAAGCACACGCACCATATCTTCAATGGGCGTCATATCAAGACCGATATTTTCGGCAGATCCACGATACCGATTGAGCCACGCGGCAAGCTGAACACCAGCCTGACGGCGTAACTCAGCCTGAGCCTCTTCATCACTAGGATCAAAAGGCTCATATCCACCACCATCCTTACGCCCCTTCACAGGAGAGATGTATGCTGGATATTCAGTTACCTTGACAGATGCAACACCACTCTCAATGACCTCAGTCTTTGCAATAATGCGAAGACCACTAGCCATATCACGAGCCATGTCGATACGATACTGACGAGCAGCATGTTCATCAGTCATTCCATAGAAAGCCGCATAGGCTTCATGCTCAGGCTGATCAGCAAGCCAATCGACAAACTCATCGGCCCGAAACGTATTCAGTCCAGTGGATGCAAGATATTCATCAATGATCCGCTGTTTAGTGTCTTTAGAAAAGCGCACTGATTTCTTCATTTTAATCTCCCTTTGTACAAAATTTTATGTCTTGCCAATCCGTGACGAGACCCAACATTACTCACCTAGACCGACATGCCAGATCACATCTCGCCTCGCCGTTCCAGACCCCGACTTGACCGCCTCGACACGCCTCGCCTGACTTCACCCAGCCTAAACTCACAAGGCCATAACCGCCATACCAGTCCTAAAAGGATCACGCCATACCTTAACCGCCATGCCTAAAGGCACCTAGCCCTACCAGCCCTGACCATACCGAAACCGCCTGAACCGGCCATGCCTCGCCCTCCTCACCGGAACTCACCTCAACGGACCTCAACCGCCTCGCCATACCAGTCCTAAACATATCTAACCGCGACCCTTGAGAAGGGCGAATATCGCCCCTCTCTAATTTAAAAGTTACAGGTAACTAAGCTGCCCGACGAAGGCGCTCTTCCTGTAAATACTGCATGAGTTCTGCTGTCTGCTCATCTGCACAGATCGGCTGTTCCATAGACAACTTCTGAACCTCACGATCTTCCTGAGTGATCAGATCCCATGCTTCCTGATGATCTCCCATGTCCTCAGAACCAGCGACTGCAAAGGTGCCGTAAGAGCCACGGCCCTTTTCCTGACGGAAGTCACCGATACCAACGATAGCACCTGCGTTAGACAGAAGAGATACAATGGAGTGTGCGCTCAGTGTAGGAACTACATACTTGATCTCAACTTCTGCACACCACTGGGGGAGATATGCACGAGTACGCACATCAGGCGTCTTGTTCATATCGGCAGACCGGACAATATCCATCTTCAAGAAAGGCTTGCCCCAGATCTGAATGTGACTTTCGGGAAGGAAGATCAGACGCTGAACGCTGGTCTTTGTAATGCCGCCAGTCTCAAGTGCGGCAGTAGCCATAGCACCCTTAACTCCAGCGGCAGGAAAGCAAAGGTAAGTGCTGCCAGTATCTTTCTTGTAGACACTGTCGCGGAACTCAGCTTCTGGGTTGTGCTTGATGTCCTTCTTCTGAGCAGCGGTTTTCTTGCCGCCACCAACCAAAAGATCACGCCATGCCTTAGCACCCATAGAGTTGAAATACATTGGCGTCTGGCCAATCATACGCAACTTGATATGTCCCTGCTTTAATGCGTGGATTTCCATAGTCTCAGTAGTCTTTTTCGATACAGCCATAACGGCCTCCTTTCGTATCGGTTTCGATGTTTATAGAGATAATACACCTATATAACAGTGTCAACCCCTATAAACACATTATTTTACATTATTTTTCATCAGTGGTCATTTCCACATTTCCATAGGCTTCTTTACCAGATTGTTCAGCATCGTCTTCACCTTTGGATTTGTAGTCTATCCAGTTGATGATCTGTGTCCTTGTCCATCGCCTTGGCTTCTTAAATGCTGGCTCTGGAAAAGACACATCGGTGGTTCGGATCTTGTATAGAGACGTTCTGGACATGGATAGCATTGCAGCCAATCCATTTACGTCCAGCAGTTCAGCCTCTACCTTGCCATCCCTGCTTTTTTCCATCGTTCATACTCCTCAATTAACGCTTTGAACTTTTCTCTAGCTTCTGAGTTGTTGTTAAACTCAGTTCTAGATTTTATGCCAAGCCTACTTCTAAGAACTTCAGCCACGGCATCCTCTCCACCAGACACTCCAAGAAACACTGCAAACTCATCGTTTCTACAAAGCATACCTGCGCTGGCGATCATGGTCTTTATCTCCCTTTGTTGATCAGATACCTCTGGCTCATCCTGATCATTAAGTTTGACCATCGCCACCATATAGCGAGAGCCTACCCAATCTGTGTGTAGGCTAGGTGGACATTCGTTCGGATGCAGGGATAAACGAAGAGTGATGCCATTCTTGTCTTGCGACATAGATATTTTGACAGCCTCAAAGTTTACCGCAGCATCTCTAACTTTTTCCATTGTAGTCTTCCTCGCTAATACGTTTGGCCTTCACGCCAACAGCATCTACGAAACCCAAGCCCTTTGCATCGGTGGACTTGTGACGTTTTTTTAACCTGTTCCTTGCCAAAGCTACCGCATGATCATCATTCATTGCTCTGATCTTGTAACTTTTTGCATAGGTAACGTGAACCGTTACATCAAATGTTTGATAATACTGATATCCCGGTGGATGTTTTTCAGTCATCGAATTTCTCCCAATTATGTTTAGCCCACTCAATGGGATCTATTCCTTTAAGATCCCACCAAGTTCTCTCATCACCGTAATGGTGAAGTTTCATGTGACACGAGTGACACAGAGGAACGCACCAGTTGTCTCCCACTTTCATTCCCATAGCGTTAGGCTCTGCGAACATAATATGATGCGCCTCTGCGTCATACCCACAGACCAAGCAAGGACTACCTCGCAAGGACTGTAGATATTTCTTTGATCTGACCCTCTTAGAACGGAGGCTCATCATCAATTACTTGTGCAGGTGAAGAGTTGTTTGAGTATTGCCCACGTTCTTCATGCTTGGACCCTCTCAAAGACAAGAAAGTATCGCCTGTCTTCTTGGCTTGCTTCTTCCAGCCAGCGAGAGATATTTTCGGCTTCTCTACACCTCTTTCCATTTGAGCAACAAGGTCATTTACGACCTCATCAGATAACTCAAGGTTCCCTGTGTAATCAGGGGATGTTGGTTTTGTTTTCTTTTTATTGGCAAACAAAACCCCAGACGGTGGATATTCACTCATGCTGCTTCTCCTTTCTTTTTCAGCATTTCACTACGCGCAGTAAAGTTACCTAGAACTTTCTGGTATAGTTTCTCATCACCCTTCTTGAGTATTTCTAGGGCATCTTTGTTCTTCCCCCAAAACTCCCGAAGGATTTCTACATCTGTGCATTCTGGTATGAATGTCTCAAAGACTTCAGCTACCAAGTCCAAACCCTCGACAACTTTTTCATCGCCGTTGTGAGACTTCACAACAACCTTTGCTTCCGTTCCTTGAGGAAGATCCTCTCCAGCATAGATGTAGTGTCCAAGTCCGTGCATGGCACAACATTTAGCCAAGCACCTCTGCAAAGCCGTGTTGACTTGAAAGCTATCTGGGTTCTGTACAGCTTTGTTTTTGTAGTCAAGAACAGGCATCAACTCAGTCTGCTCTTCATCGCCAATGCGAACAGTCACCATGACATATGAATAACCATGTTCATCTCGTGTGTATGGTAGGCCACGATCAGGACGGTCTGGATTATCCAGATAGGTTTCAGTGGTCCATATATGCTTGATAAACTTGGCTTGCGGATAGTGATCCTTCACCTTCCCCCACGCCCATGCCCAACTCAGATAAGTCAGGCCGTTCTTTTGTTCCGTATGTTCCGAAACATCAACCTTTGATAAGGTCTCCCAAATACTGCTCATTTTTGATCTCCTGTATATTGTGAGCAAAATGTGGCAACACCGCAGTAGTTGCCGTTACATCGGACATATTCACCCTCGCGGTGTTCTATCTCCAAATTAGTTTGATCCCCGATAAACTCGTGCGCTGATGTTTCGTTGTCGAACACTCTCTGCGCTCTCTTGTTACCCTTCTTTTTTACAGCCCATGCTTCACCGCGTTTCCATCTGTCCTCATCACTGCACTCAGGCAATTCATTGCCCAAGTCGAAAGCAATCTGAGCCTCTTGATGTAGGGCCACTCTGTCGCCCACATAGCGGTCTCTCTTGGATTTAGGCCACAGGGGTACGTCTATGGTTATTACAGGGGCTTGTGGGTAGTCTGGACGCCGCCCAGCCTCCCTTCTATTCCAGTCTCTAAGTATCGCTACGACCTGTAACGACTTGACCGGCATTTTCTTGGCATGTTCCACAAGGTATGCGTAACAGTTTAGTTGATACTCCCACTCGACCTTGCCATGTATCACAGACCACACGCTGGTGACCTTGTAGTCACTGATGCGTATGGCATCGCCATCGGTTCTCTGGTGGTCAATAGCCCCAGAGAGAACCCAATCATTTACGGTTTCAAACAGCCGTTCTTCTATCGTGACATCATCATCGGATGATGCGCTCTCAAGAACGTGATGCACAGCGGTGCCGAAGAGTGGCCAGATCATGTCGCTAACATCAGATGTCATCTGATCACGATGCTGGTCACGCATCAGTCGTATGCGTGGACTGTCGATAACTGAGGTAACCGATATGTCAGCCTTGCCTCTGGAATATTTGTCGTTCCGTGCAAAGTTGACAAAGGACTGTGGTAGCCCATAATCATTCGTAATTTTCATCTATACTCTCCCAAGTACATAGTGCAAGATAATGCAGTTGTTAATACATGTCAATAGGTGGTTTTAAATGATTTATAATTATTGTCAGTTCGTCATTGAGGGAGAGCCAGCCTCAAAATCCAACAGTCGGAAGATCGTTTCCTTTGGGAAGAGACCGGCACTAATCAAAAGCGACAAGGCACGAAAATATGAGAAGATATTTCAGTCTCAATGCCCAAGTCTAAATGAAATGATGGAGGGAGACTTGGCGGTACATATGAAGATATTTTATGCCAGCCGAAGACCTGATCTTGATGAAAGCCTCGTATTAGATTTGATGCAAGGTCTCATCTACAAAAACGACAGACAGGTGAAGCACAAGAATGTTTTCTGGGGATTGGACAAAGAGAGGCCAAGATGTGTCATTAGAGTTTGCCCCATCGAAGGTGATTTGATACCAGAATATTTAGAGGCAAGTTAAAATCATAATATATTATAATATATAGCAAGTGATTATAACCCATCCGTCAAGCCATGTTGACATCACCCTTCTCTGGACATAATGTTTGAGATGTTCTGGGAGGGACATGATATGAAACAGGAAAATTCACTACAAAATGATGCGTCTAGATTAGGCACCGGCCAACACAGAGTTCGGTGTCCATTTTGCTCGTCTACGAGGCGAAACAAAATATCAAAAGATATGGCAATTAATGTTGAGACAGATCAGGTTCTCTACAACTGCCATCATTGCGAAGAGTCTGGAAAAATAAAAATAGAAAACCGAGAGGTGAGGGCGAGGAGAACTTACATGCAACTGGTTTCCAAAGAAAGTTACATGGAACTTTCAAATAAATCAGTGGCTTGGCTCAAAACAAGAGGCATATCGAAGAAGACCGCAGAGAAGTTAAATCTTAAAACATCGAACACATACATCCGCTCTGTTGAGAAAGAGACAGAGTGCTTGGTGTTCCCGTATATCAACAAGGGAGCGAACTACGCCTCCAAGATTAGAAGCATTTCTGAGAAGGGTTTTTCGTGCAGCGGCAGCCCACAATCTTTTTACAACATCGATAACGTGCAGCCTGATGGCGATCTGATCATCTGCGAAGGTGAGATGGATGTTGCCTCATTTGTTGAGGCTGGATGGACTAGCGTTGTGTCGGTGCCTAACGGCGCAGTGATGAAGGTTGTGGAAAACGATATCGATCCAGAAGAGGACAATAAATTTCGTTTCTTGTGGGACGCTAAGGACGAACTTGATAACGCCGGTAGAATAATTATTGCGACAGACGCAGATGGTCCCGGCCAAGCCATGGCCGAAGAAATGGCGAGGCGCATAGGCAGGGATCGTTGCTGGAAGATTGAGTACCCAGAAGACTGCAAGGATGCCAACGATGTTTTGATGAGGCATGGCTCGAAGAAGCTGAACGACATCACTGCATTTTGCAAACCTTGGCCTGTTGCCGGTCTCTACGATGCCGCGCATTTTTACGAAGAACTGGATGAGATATACGATAAGGGGATGGCAAGGGGTCTTGGAACCGGCTACCCCAACCTTGATGAACTCTACAGCGTGGTAGAGGGCCAGCTTACCGTTGTCACTGGGCATCCGTCATGCGGCAAGTCAGAACTGATCGACCAGTTGATGGTAAACCTAGCGGTCAGGCATGATTGGAAATTTGGCATATGCTCGTTTGAGAACGAACCACGACTCCATATAGCCAAGCTGATATCGAAGTATTTTGAGAAGCCTTTTTTTGAGGGACTGACGCCGCGTATGAGCAAGGGCGAGTTAGAGAAAGGCAAGCACTTTGTGCAAAAGCATTTCTCTTTTGTCTATCAGGCTGATGGGTCTATGGCGACAATCGATGGGATCATCGAAAGGCTGAAGGTTGCAGTGATGCGTAATGGCATCAAGGGAGCGATCATCGACCCATATAATTACATATCGAAGAAAAGGGATATCCCAGAGACAGACTGGATATCAGACATGCTGACAAAGCTGAGGGTGTTTGCTCAGTCACATGGAATACATCTCTGGTTTGTGGCGCATCCTACGAAAATGATGCGTGATGCTGACGGCAATGTACCGCCGCCAAAGGGCTATGATATATCTGGATCTGCTGCATGGTTCGCCAAAGCGGATGTTGGGTTGACCGTGCATAGGCCGCAGCCAGAAGGTACAGAAAGTGAAATTCATATTTGGAAGTGTCGATTTTCATGGGTGGGACAACAGGGCAAAACTAGCCTGTATTTCAATCCTGTCACTTCAACCTATTCAAAAGATAGGGATGATCCTTTTGAGGATTTGACACCGCCAGAATACGACACGCCATTCTGATCGGACTGATGATAGTAGTTCTTGACAAATAAAAAGTTATCTATAACTTTTGAGGTCACGATCATATCGTGGTTCCTCCCGAGTACAAACTGAGGTGGCCCCATAAAGGCCACCTCTTTTATTTGGGCGAGGTGCGTGACATGTTCGGAGAACTGAGGGGACATGACCACGCTTTTACCGGCATCCTCGCGCTACCGTTCAACCTTCCCCTCAGTTTTTCTGTGAGTTCCAGTGCATACGCAGAACAAATCCATTGGGCTGTAGGTCTGCTATATCACCATCTTTAGTGTTTCCGATAGTGTATTGCTCACTATAATTGTCGAAGGTCATATATGTGACCATGCGTGGCATGACACCGACCTTGTGACACTCTTTGATGTATGCCTCTTTGGCATCTTGAATGTTGAGATTGTCAGTCATCAGATTTCTCCACAGGCCACAAGTCGGGCATCGCTTGATAGTTTTGCGACACGCGCATCGCGGCTTCATAAGCCTCATCGCCGGAGCCGCCTTCATCCATGTTTGGAAGATCATTGGTCAGCCCATAAGATAAAACGAAGTCTAAGACCGTTTTCAGATCATCTTTACGTTGTTCACCCATCTCTATCTCTCCTCAAAAGTTGAATGATGCCGGTGACAAACACACCCATGCCAGAATACAAAACCACTATGCCAATGAAAAAATGATTGTCTGGATTTTCCATATAGCTTGCACCAGCAGCGGTCATCATTAGGCCTAAGAATACAACGAACGACCATAAGAACATCTCTTTAATCGTTTCCATCTTCCACCTCCGAAAGAATAAATTTACGAAATTCTGATGGGGATAGATCCCCATTAGCCAGTTCAGTGATCACAGTGACAAGGGTAGACGCTTTTAGTCCATCAGCCAAATACTGATCTTGCACCTCGTCTTCTGTAACCAATGGAACACCATCGCAGTGCATGTCCACGGCATGCTGAAAGCTATCCAAGGTCAGCCACCGATATGGTGAGGCGTGAACAATAAAGTC
>Ga0181373_1000239_pt1 | contig 13458 bp, 7 predicted proteins | sample LowvirmetaG_3_FD_130159 | JGI IMG/M metagenome (GOLD analysis project Ga0181373, IMG submission 130159) | Marine viral communities from the Subarctic Pacific Ocean - Lowphox_09 viral metaG | ecosystem: Environmental > Aquatic > Marine > Oceanic | place: Subarctic Pacific Ocean | collected 2015-12-05 | reverse complement strand
CGACAACAAAGGTTCAATATCAAAAATAATAAGTTAAATGAGTATATATACTAACACAAACAGCGCTTTCCCAAGTCAGGTAGTAAGTGACGCAGAGAAAGCAAGTTTGGAATATGGTACGCAAGTTGGGCAGGCTATTGAATACGAATGGTTTGGTCAAGGTCGAACTAACGGTAATAGATATTTAACTAGTTGGAATCAATTTCACCAATTAAGATTGTACGCTCGAGGAGAGCAATCAATACAAAAGTATAAAGATGAACTGTCAATTAATGGCGATTTATCTTATTTAAACTTAGACTGGAAGCCTGTACCTATATTATCTAAATTTGTAGATATAGTAGTTAATGGTATCTCATCTAAGTCTTACGATATAAAAGCATATGCACAAGATCCTCAGTCGATAAAGAAAAGAACAGACTATGCTTCTATGCTTTATGAGGATATGGTTGCTAAAGAATATTTAGATAGCTTAAAACAAACACTTGGGATTAATTTATATCAAACACCCGATATAGATACAATACCAGAATCCAAAGAAGAGCTCGAACTTCATATGCAGTTGAGTTATAAACAATCAATTGAAATAGCAGAAGAAGAAGCTATATCATCTGTGCTTGCTCAAAATAAATACGATCTTACCAGGAAGAGGTTGAACATGGATTTAACTGTTCTAGGAATTGCTATTGCTAAAACAGGATTTAATACTGCAGAAGGTGTAACAGTCGATTATGTAGATCCGGCTTACGCTATTTATTCTTATACAGAAGACCCAAACTTTGATGACATATATTATGTAGGCGAAGTAAAGTCTATAACAATTCCTGAGCTTAAAAAAGAATTTCCAAACATATCGGAGGAAGAACTTGAAAGAATTCAAAAAATGCCAGGTAACAGCCAATATGTAACTGGCTGGGGTAATTACGATAAAAATACTGTACAGGTTTTATATTTTGAATATAAAACATATCACAATCAAGTATTTAAAATAAAGCAAACAGAGCAAGGGTTAATGAAAGCTCTGGAAAAGCCAGACACATTTAACCCACCTGAAAATGATAATTTTGAAAGAGTATCAAGGTCTATTGAAGTATTATATACAGGGGCAAAAGTTTTAGGTAATAACGATATGCTTAAATGGGAGTTAGCAGAAAATATGTCTAGACCTATAGCAGATACCACTAAGGTTGAAATGAATTATGCCATATGCGCACCTAGAATGTATAAAGGAAAAATTGAATCTATCGTAAGCAAATGTATTGGCTTTGCAGATATGATTCAATTAACTCATTTAAAGCTGCAGCAAGTTTTATCTCGTATGGTGCCAGATGGTGTTTACCTAGATATGGACGGTTTAGCTGAAGTTGATTTAGGCAATGGCACAAACTACAATCCTGCAGAAGCACTTAATATGTATTTCCAAACAGGTTCTATTGTAGGTAGATCACTTACACAAGACGGTGATATGAATGCTGGTAAAGTACCTATTCAAGAACTTAACAGTTCATCTGGACAAGCTAAGATAGGAGCGCTTATACAAACGTATCAATATTATTTACAAATGATACGCGATGTGACCGGACTAAATGAAGCAAGAGACGGCACTGCAATGGATAAAAATTCACTTGTAGGACTGCAAAAGATGGCCGCTAACGCGTCCAATGTTGCTACTAGACATATTAATCAGTCTAGTCTTTATTTAACGCTTAAACTAGCTGAAAACATTGCGCTTAAAATAGCAGATGCTTTAGAATTTCCACTTACAAGAAGTGCCTTACAAAACTCCATATCAACGTTTAATATAAAAACTTTAGATGAAGTTATTAATTTAAACTTACATGATTTTGGTATATTCTTAGAACTGGAACCAGACGACGAAGAGCTAGCACAGCTTGAAGCAAATATACAGGTTTCATTACAGCAAGGTAGTTTAAATTTAGAAGACGCTATAGATTTAAGGCAAATTAAAAATCTTAAGCTAGCAAATCAAATGCTTAAAATAAAGCGTAAAGCAAAAGCTAAAGAAGATCAAGCCGCTCAACAAGCTAATATCGCAGCTCAAGGACAAGCACAAGCGGACACGGCCGAAAAAACAGCTATGGCTGAAGTTCAAAAGCAAGAAGCTATAATGAGCTCTAAAGTACAATTTGAGCAAGCTACAAATCAAATGGAAATACAACGTATGGAAATAGCAGCGCAATTAGAAGCACAAAAAATGCAAACAAAGTTTCAGTACGACATGCAACTTAAACAATTAGATGTTCAAACAATCCAGCAAACAGAAGGAGCAATTGAAGATCGTAAAGATAAACGTAGCAAAATGGAAGCTACGCAACAAAGTGAATTAATAAGCCAAAGAAAAAATGATGGCTTGCCTATAGACTTTGAAAACCAGCCTGAACAAGGCATGCAAGCTTTCATGTAGAAAGTAACAACTATTTAATTATATTATATTATGTCAGAAGTAAAAACAAATGAGCCTGTTAAGCAGGAAGGTGAGTTTAAATTAAAAAAGAAAACTCCAAAAAAATTAGGAAAACAAAACAATGAACCAGTTAAGGTAAACATAAAGGAGCCTTTGATTGAGCCAGACGTTAAAAAAGTAGTAATACCTAAACAAGAAGAAGATGCCATTCAAATCGGAGAAACAGAGAAGGTATCTGTGGAAGAACCATCCGGAGATAGCGCAAAGGTGGGAGAACCTATACAAGAGTCCAACGAGGATGTTGAAGGGTTTTCTCCAATCAAAGAAGTCGAAGTAAAAAAAGTTGAGGCCGAAGTTAAAGAAGCTTTAAGAGACGAAAAAGTATTAGGCAAACAGTTGCCAGAAAATATTGAAAAGCTAGTTTCGTTTATGGAAGAAACAGGTGGGACAATAGAAGACTATACAAGGCTTAACGCAGATTACTCAAAAGTAGACGACGTTACATTGTTAAAAGAATATTACAAAAAAGAAAAGCCTTACTTAGAAGGCGAAGATATAGATCTCATTTTAGAAGACTTTGTTTATGACGAAGACGTTGATGAGGAAAAAGATATGCGCAAAAAGAAAATTGCGTTTAAAGAAGAAGTTGCAAAAGCCAAAAGTTATTTAGAGGAAACTAAGAGTAAGTATTACGACGAGATCAAGTTGAGACCGGGCGTTACTCAAGACCAACAAAAAGCTATGGACTTTTTTAACCGATATAATAAGCAGCAAGAACAAGCTGAGCAACAACACGCACAATTTAAAGAAAGTACTAAGCAGCTTTTTAATAACAATTTCGAAGGTTTCGATATTAAAGTTGGCGAAAAGAATTACAAGTACAACATTCAAAATCGTGATAAAGTTGCAGAAAACCAATCTAACATTAAAAACCTTGTCGGGAAGTTCCTAGACGCTGAAGGTAATGTTACAGACACAAAAGGTTATCACAAAGCTATGTATGCCGCTGACAATGTAGATAAGATTGCCGCTCATTTTTATGAGCAAGGAAAAGCAGATGCTGTAAAAGAAGTTGTAAGCAGTTCAAAAAACTTAAGTAGTACCAAAGCTAGGTCGACTCAAGGTGAAGTGTTTTTAAATGGATTAAAAGTTAAAGCAATTTCAGGTGCTGATTCTACAAAACTAAAAATTAAAAGAAAAAAATTTAACTAAAAAAAATTAAAAATTATGGCTGCAATACCAGTAGATCCAATATTTGGATCAATTCTTCCAAGTCAAAAACAACAGACTTTGGAATCAAACTATCTAAATTTTACAGATGGTACAAATGATTTTGCTCAGCAATATTTACCAGAAATCTACGAAGCTGAGGTAGAGCGTTACGGAAACCGTACGTTATCTGGATTTTTAAGAATGGTCGGCGCTGAAATGCCAATGAGCTCGGACCAAGTAATTTGGTCTGAACAAAATAGATTGCACATTTCTTACGAAGATGTAGCATCTAACGCAGCTGGAACAACTTTAACAATTGCACAGTCTGCAACTGTTCAATGTGTTATAGGTGCTAGCTCTACTTTAGTTGTAATGGATCCTGATGCAGGCACTGAACTTAAGTGTTTTGTTGAAAGTGTAGCAGGAGCTTCCGGAGCAAGTGGAAATGTTGTTTTAACTGTTAAACCATACACTCAAGCTACTTTAGATAGCGCAGGTGCTGGTGAGCCAGATTTAGCTGATAAATCAGACTTAAAAATATTTGTATACGGTTCTGAATACGAAAAAGGAACTGGAACAGGTGGAGCTTCTCAAGCTTACAATCCTATATCAGTAACTCCTCAGTTTACACAATACAATAACTCTCCAATCATTATTAGGGATCGTTACCAAATTAATGGTTCTGATACTGCTCAAATTGGATGGGTTGAAGTTGCTACTGAAGATGGAACAGGTGGATACTTATGGTACTTAAAAGCTGAGTCTGAAACAAGATTACGTTTTGAGGATTACTTAGAAATGTCAGTTATTGAAGGTGAATTAAAAGGTGGTGGATCTACTGTTAGCGTTAAAGGTACACAAGGTCTTTTCTCTGCTATTGAAGACAGAGGTAATACTGTAAGTGGTTTTACTGCTTTAAGTGGCGCTTCAGCTGGAGCTGATCAACTTGCTACTTTTGACAACATCTTGAAAAATCTAGATACTCAAGGAGCCATTGAAGAAAACATGCTTTTCTTAAACAGAGCTACTGCTTTAGATTTTGATGATATGTTAGCTAGCATTTCTGCTGGAGGTGCCGGCGGTACTGCTTACGGTTTGTTTGAGAACTCAGAAGAAATGGCTTTAAATCTTGGATTTAGCGGTTTCCGTAGAGGATCTTACGATTTCTATAAAACTGATTGGAAATATTTAAACGACGCTTCTACTCGTGGAGCTGTTACTAAATCTGGAATTGACGGTGTGTTAGTACCAGCTGGAACTTCAACTGTTTACGATCAAATCTTAGGAACTAATATCCGTAGACCATTCTTACACGTACGTTACAGAGCTTCACAAGCTGACGACAGAAGAATGAAAAACTGGATTACTGGTTCCGTAGGAGGAGCTTTTACTTCAGATTTAGATGCTATGCAAGTGCATTTCTTATCTGAAAGATGTTTAGTTGTACAAGGTGCGAATAACTTCGTGCTTTTCAAAGGAGCATAATTTAAACAAATGTAATTTTTACCCTCGTTGAACTGACGGGGGTAATTATTACTTTTATTAACTATTTAATTTTATCATATTATGGCTAAAAAAGCTAAAGCAGAAGAAACTGTTGAGGTTGCACCTCAGCCGGTTGTTCAAAAAACTGCACAACCAAAACAGCCAGCTAAACCAAGCTGGGAAATAAAAGATAGAACATATCTATTAAAAGGCAATAAAACGCCTATAACTTTCACTTTAAATTCAAGACATACGCATAGATACCCATTGCTTTGGTTTGACAAAGAAGCGGCTACTCAAAAAGAATTAAGATACGCTGTAAACCAAAACTCTCCTTTAAAGCAGGAACAAAAAGGGGAATCAACTCTGGGACACATAGTTTTTAAAGAAGGTATATTAAGCGTGCCTAAAGAAAGACAAAATTTACAAAAACTTCTTTCTTTGTATCATCCTAAAAAAGATATATTATATTACGAATATAATCCTATAGAAGTTGCAGAAGATCAGCTTGATTATTTAGAATACGAAATTGATGCTTTAAACATGGCTAGGCAAATAGATATTGATCAAGCCGAAGCAATTTTAAGAGTGGAGTTAGGCTCTAAAGTATCTACAATGGGCTCAAAAGAGCTTAAAAGAGATTTAATGTTATTTGCTAAAAGACAACCTCAATTGTTCATAGAATTAGCTAGTGACGATAATGTTCAACTTAGAAATTTTGCTATACGAGCTTCTGAAGCCGGCATTATTAATCTTTCTCAGGATCAACGAACTTTTAGTTGGGGATCAAATGACAGAAAATTAATGAACGTACCTTTTGATGAAAACCCTTACTCAGCGTTCGCGGCTTTCTTGAAAACAGACGAAGGTGTTGAAATCTATAAATCTATAGATAAAAAACTATAAAAACAAGTAATACTATATAAAGGCGGTTTCGGCCGCCTTAATAGTATATAAAAATAAACAAATGGTAAATATAAATACAGTATATACAACAGTCTTGTACATATTAAACAAAGAGCAAAGAGGTTATGTAACCCCAGCGGAGTTTAATAGCTTAGCTACTTTAGTACAGGAAGAAATATTTGATTCGTATTTTCCTGACGGGAATCAATTAAACCGTCAAAATCAAAACAATACTCAAAATAGTACGGAGTTCTTTAACATGTTTAAAGATACGGCCTATAAACTACACCCCTTTGAAAAACCCGCTAGTTTTACTTATAGTACGCCTAATAGCGGATGGGAATATCAAGGGACAGGTACTATATATAAACTAGGCGATATAATATCAACTTACGGAGACCAACCGCCGTATGAGTCAATTACAGAGTTAGTTAGTAAGTCTGATTACAATAAAATAACAAGATCAAAACTTACAGCACCAACTAATCAATATCCTTTATGCACTATCGGATCTGGCCCTAATGGTTTTAATTTAATGCAAATTTACCCTAAGCCTGATACTGTGGTTGCAAATAGTTTGTTTAAACCTACGACTCCTAACTGGGGTTTTACAGTTGGATCGCTTGGCCAATATTTATACAGTTCAACTACTTCTGTAAATTTTGAGCTAGACACATCCGAGCAAAATAATATAATAATAAACATATTAAAGTATGCAGGAGTTATTATAAATGATCCTACAATCATACAGACCGCAGCACAAGAAGCTCAACAAGCATCCATTAACGAAAAATCATAATAACAAATGGGTTTAATAACTGAAACAAATCAACAATATTACCAGGGATCTCAAAGCTTTGTTTACAACGCTAATCAATTATATCCAACCACATTTGATACAGATTTAGTTCTTGGTGACTGGAATCCAGCTAATGTAAATTATGCTTTAAATAATTTTAAACTCTACACGAGCCCTAGCGGATTACCTGGCACATATGATGAGTACCTATTAGAATATACTGTTGTAAATAACGTAATAAATATTACAGCTACATTACCTACTGGAACTTTTGTTGTTGTGCAATTAAAAGTTTTAACAGGAGGTAAGTATGGTCAAACAGAAGCTGAAAAAGCTTACGGAGACACGGTAGAAGATAATTATGGAAGCTATGAATATATAAAACTAACAGATGCTATAGACAATTTTATGGTTGGATACGTTGGTGATGGTAAATTAATACAAAATGCTAAAAAATCTGATGTATTATTCTTTGCAAAAAGATCTTTACAAGAATTTAGCTATGACACCTTAAAAAGTATTCACTCACAAGAACTAACTATACCCGCTAGCTTAAGTGTTATACTACCTCAAGATTATGTAAATTACGTTAGAGTTTCTTGGATAGATCAAATGGGTGTAAAAAGAATTATATATCCTGCAAACAATTTAACTATAGCTCCTTTCGGAACACCTATACAAGATCAAGCAGGTACACCAACACAAGATAATTTTGGCGAGAATGTTGAAGGAACATCTATTACAACAGAGAGATGGAAAGGAGCAAACGATAATATAATAAATGGCCAGCAAGGTAATAATATAAGCGAAGTTATTGATTTTCGAAATGCTTATGGAATTGACGGCAGCTGGAACTGGGGAAGACAATACGGGTTAGACCCCACCGCTGCTCAATCAAATGGATGGTTTAACATGAATGAGCGTGATGGTAAGATGTCTTTTTCAAGTAACTTAGCCGGCAAGCTAATCGTGTTGGAATATATTTCTGATGGCTTAGCTTATGATTCAGATACTAAAGTACCTAAGTTAGCAGAAGACGCTTTATATGCTTCTATGTTGTATTCTATAATATCTACAAGATCTGGGCAACAAGAATATTTAGTTCAAAGATTACAAAAAGACAGAAGAGCAAAGCTTAGAAATGCTAAAATAAGATTATCAAATATTAAGCTTGATGAAATTATTCAAGTTATGAGAGGTAAATCTAAATGGATTAAACACTAAAATTTAATGGCAAACGTTCAAAACTCCTTTATAAAGAGTAAACTAAATAAAGACCTTGACGCTAGGCTAATACCTAATGGCGAATATAGAGATGCTAAGAATGTACAAGTCAGTAGATCAGACGGATCAAACGTTGGGTCTTTAGAAAACGTGTTAGGTAATAAAAAGCTGTTAGATTTTGAAACTGTAACATCAGCAAGAGCAGTCTGCATAGGCACTCTTGTTAGTGAATCTACTAATGAAGTTTATTTATTTTTAACTTCAAACATAGATCCAAATCCAAGCCAATTAACTTATAACCCTTCAGGTGAAAACTATATAATAGTTTATAATTCTCTTACAAATTCACACACAATATTAGTAGAAGGGCCTTTTCTTAATTTTTCAACTACTCATGAAATATACCACGTTAATATACTAGAGGATTTACTTTTTTGGACTGACAATAGAAATCAACCAAGGAAAATAAATGTAAACCTTGCTAACCCTTCAAACTTATCATCCCCAACATATTATACAACCGAGGATCAAATATCTGTAGCTAAATATAATCCTTTTCAGCCAATACAGCTTTGGCAAAAAAATTTAACATCTACAGATCCTGTTCCTTACGAAACAACAATGAAAGATGTTACAAGTAAAGTTATGCCCAATGGAGCTACAGCTACTACTTTAACAAATCCTGATTCAAATCAAAGAGTATTTTTAGCAAATTTAGTGGGCGAAATACCAACGACACTTCCAAATCCGCCTTACAACTCTCCTTATGGAGCAGCTAGTATTAGCTACGTAAAAGCAGACGGAAGCATCAGTCTTATTGGGGTTGTAGCTATTGTTCAATATAATAGTGCTCAAATTACTAATCAGTGGGATGTAACACTAGCTTCAGGAACATGGCCCACTACCACTGAAATGCCTATTGGTACAGAATTAGTTTTTAATGCTAATCCTTACTACGATAAAGATTTTGCTGGTGACCCTAACTTTTTAGAAGATAAATTTGTAAGATTTAGTTATAGATTTAAGTTTGATGATAACGAATATTCATTAATGGCTCCTTTTACTCAAGTAGCTTTTATACCCAAACAAGATGGGTATTTTATGTATGTACAAGATGGTGAAAGAAATTACACTAGTAAAGATGATCAGGCCGCCGCATACAGAAGTACTGTTGTTTCTTTTGTTGAAAACAAAGCAGACGCTATAAAATTATTAATACCATTACCTTTTTCTAAAACAACTATAGTCGACGCGTTAAAAATTGCAGAATTAGATATTTTGTATAAAGAATCGGATGCATTAGCGATTAAGGTAATAGAAACCATAAGTGCATCTGAATTAACATCGGGCGCTGATTCCAGTGTTTTTGAATATGATTACTTATCTAAAAAGCCTTACAAGGTGTTACCTAGCAGTGATACAACTAGGGTTTATGATAAAGTACCCGTAAGAGCTTTTGCTCAGGAATCTTCAGGGAATAGAATTATATATGCTAATTTTCAAACGAAGCATACACCGCCAGCTACCTTAGATTACAATGTAGCCGTAGACGCTAAGGCAGACTTTAATCTTCAAACAGGAACCGCTTTTGTAGACCAAGCACAAGACATTGCTGCCGATACGAATTTTAACATAGACACTTGGACTCCTTTTGTTGCAGGAGATAATATAGTTGTAGGAATGATAGTATCTGAAACTTCAACAGGAACTGTGTTAGGTAATGTCAGCGAAGTTACATCTAACACTGTTATAAAAGTAGACGCCGCTATAGATTTAGCTGATAATGTTGAATTAACATTTAATCCAGCAGGCCCAGATAGCCAAACAGTAAGTAAAATAGAATATCCTAATCATTCCTTAAAACAAAATAGAAATTACCAAGTAGGCGTAGTTTTGTCAGACAGGTACGGTAGAACTTCAACTGTTATATTGTCTAGAAGCAATTCTTTAATAAGTGGTTTCCGAGGAGATACTATATATTCCCCTTATTTAAGCTCAGGCGTAGAGCAAGACTCTTGGCCGGGGGAATCGTTGAAAATACTATTTAACTCTGTAATAGGGCCTAGTACCAAAAATGTAGCTACAGGTGAGCCAGGTTTGTATAATGGTGATGTAACTAGCGCTGATTATAATCCACTAGGATGGTACTCGTATAAAATTGTAGTTAAACAAACAGAGCAAGAATATTACAATGTGTACTTACCGGGGATCATGGCTTCTTACCCTCAAAGTCAATTACTTGAATTAGGTAAAACATCTCATACTGTACTTTTAAATGATAATATAAATAAAGTCCCTAGGGATTTAAACGAAGTGGGTCCAGATCAAAAACAATTTAGAAGTTCTGTAAAACTTTTTGGAAGAGTAGAAAATACAGCAACTGCGGCAGCGTACAAAAACACTCCTAGCTCAGCGGTCCAAGATTTAACAAACGCAGGCAAGTTAACAGATCAATATTACCCAGGAACAAGCTTTGATACAGCATCTACTATATCTACGCTTAATGATCTTTTTGAATACAACGCTTCTATACCGCCCGTGCCTAATTATTTTGGACAATTTTATTTAAACGAATCAAACCCTTTAATTGCAAGAATAAGCACGAGTAAGCAAATAGGACAAACGGCAAATGAAAATTACTCTATTGCTAGCGCAACTGTGGTAAGTACAGCATTAGTTAATCCTCCAACAATTCCCCCAACAACCCAAATTGAATATAAAGACTTAAGAGGCACTTTAACAGCTAGTAGTATAGTTTCAGGTATAGGGGTGCCTGAAGATGCTACTATAGTTTCTATTGGACAAGGTACTGCTACAAATTTTGTAGTTACAGGAGAAATAAGCTTAGAGCCAGGTACTAAAATAGCAATGATTCCTGGTTTTGCAGCGGATTTCTTAGGTGATCCTGTTACGCCGCCTATACAATATTTAGCTGTATACGAAACTGAGCCTGTAGAAAGTTTATTAGATATATTTTGGGAAACAACTAGTTCAGGAGAAGTAAATGAATTAAACACTTTAATATTAAATGCAACAGGTGGTGGTGCAGGTTTAATTTACACCTCTACTTCTGATTGGGATGAAAGTTATGTTTTAAATGATACTATATTTAATCAAGCTTTTCAAGTAGTCGACTCTTTTAATAACGCTATAACAACAACCACCTCTCCGATATCTTTAGTGTCAGTTACATTAGACAGCGTAATAAATGGGTATGATACCGACGTACAGTACGGGGGCGGAAGCGCAGCTTACTTTGAGCTTTTTTCCACAGGTAACGGACTTTTTAATATAAGACTAAAAGAACCTTATATTGGGCAAGGCGCTGGCAACGGAATTTACTTCTCTCAAGACTCAGAAATAAGAAATTTTAGATTTAACATAACCGCTGTTACAACAGATGGAACGAATCAAACAACTAATACGTATGCTATAAACGCAGGGCCTAGCAATGTCTCGCCTAGCAACGCAAGCCCTGGAATAGTAACGCAACCAAATCTATCTGGCAACCCAACAATACATAGTAATAGACTTATTACAGACATAGCAACTTGTGTTGCTGCTAATGGCTCATCTAAGGGCGACTTAAAAGCAAAAGGAATGTCGTGGACTGTTGTAAGTGCTTTTGAGGCTAGTGGATTTAATAATTACCCAAGTGGCGCTGATTTGTCAACAAATCAAAATGGGCCAATACTTTTTAGCGCAACTAATACAGAACAAGTTGGAAGCAATGGTACATTAGCTAAAGGGGTAATTAAACTAAACTTAGATATAAAACCTGCTAAATACAATTTAACAATAGGGGTTCAAGACGCTGGTGGTGGCCCTCCCGTGGGAACTGAATTTACATTTGTTCTTGATTTGGTAATTACACCTAATTCTGTAATTACTCAGCAGGTTATATACTGTACAAATACTTTGCCGGGAGGTGGCTGCGAACAAGGAGATGAAGAAGAGTCTAATATTGCAGCAATAGAAATAACTTCGTCTTCAGTTTCGAGTCAAAATGGAATTTACATGTTTGATATAGGAGACCGAGATTTTGAAACATGGCAGGAGCTATTTTTTGGAGGTGATATAATAACATTAGATAGAACTAACGCTGCAGTTCCTAATTCAGGCACAGGCGTAGTGCCTTCAAATATTCCAGCATTTGCACCCACTGGGCCCTCTGCGTTTGATAATGCTTTTCAAATATTGGAAACAAGAAATTTTTACGGAAGTGCCAATCTTACGCCTGGACAACAAACACCAGATATTAGCGGATATGTTTTTGAAATAGTATAATAAAGCATTTGTAATTTAAAATAAAAATAAGTAATAATTAATCATGGCAGGAGCAGTAATAGAGGTAAAATACTTTAATACTTTCGTCTTAAAAAAGACAGTTGTAGATACTTCAGAAACAATAGTATGGAACGGTTCTTTTGGTATACCTGCCGAACAAGGCGGATATCCTGTTGTTACAGACACAATTGATGAAAGTAATTGGGTCATTGAAGAATCTAGAATACGAGGGGGCTATAATAATACTAATGTAGATTACGGCGTTCGCGCTTATCTAGTGGAAGAAGAACCTAATTCAACAATAAGATTTAATAGCCTAATATATTCCGGTATATTTAATTCTAGAACAGGCGTAAACAATACTAACGTTTTTTCTACCGCTGATAATATTACAAAAAGCGCAGATCCTGCCAATGCGAGCATACAAAAATTATATGCAGAAGATACTAATTTAGTTATATTTCAAGAGCTTAAAGTAAGTAGAGCGTTAATAGATAAAGACGCTATATATTCGGCTGAAGGAGGAGGTACTGTTACTTCTAGCAATTTAGTAATTGGTACAATACAACCTTATGTTGGTGAATATGGTATAAGTAAAGATCCAGGAAGCTTTGCGGTTTACGGGTATAGAAAGTATTTTTCAGATAAAAATAACAATGTTATCCTTAGGCTTAGCCGCGACGGTATAGAAGAGATATCTAGATATGGCATGTCTGATTACTTTAGAGACGAGCTAAGTAATATAGACAGCCCTTTTGGATCCCCAGGCAAAATTGTTGGCGGCTACGATATACATAATGATCAATATGTTATATCTACGCAAAATTTTGAAGCCACTCATAACGCAAGAGGGTCAGCTTACAATACAGTATCTTTTGATGAAAAAGTAAAAGGATGGACTAGTTTTTATGACTATAAACCTTCTCAAATGTTTAGCTTAAGGAATAAGTTTTATTCTACAGGTAAAGCAAATTTCTTCGGAACCCAAAAACCTGTGTGGGGAGTTAGGCCTCATGATACTCTGTATCAACATTACTCAGACGATGTAAATAGATCTTTCTTTTATGAAAGGAACTATCCTTCAACAGTAACATTTGTTTTTAATCCAAATCCTTCAACT
>Ga0181373_1000238_pt1 | contig 13465 bp, 8 predicted proteins | sample LowvirmetaG_3_FD_130159 | JGI IMG/M metagenome (GOLD analysis project Ga0181373, IMG submission 130159) | Marine viral communities from the Subarctic Pacific Ocean - Lowphox_09 viral metaG | ecosystem: Environmental > Aquatic > Marine > Oceanic | place: Subarctic Pacific Ocean | collected 2015-12-05 | reverse complement strand
GATATATCTGTTCCAAATTTCTGAAATTAAATCAAAGGTTCATGATGTCTATGAAGAAAGTCCAGATAAGGTTTTTGAAACGCCTATTGAATTAGACTGTTTAGTAAAATATAACGGGCAAGAAATAAAAACTGATAGGTTTGGATCCGAAGAGTACTATACGATCGAGGCTTATGTCCAGTCTAGAGATCTTCTTGACAAAGGTATAGAGATACTTGAGGGTGACTTCTTTTCTTACGGCGATACGTTTTTTGAGATCATTAAAGCACCAATTTCTGCTACACTTATGGGACAAATTGAACACAAAAGATATATCACAATTACAGGTAGACAATCAAGAAAAGATCAATTTTTGCAAAAAATATTTGGTCCAACTTCTGAAAGCTATACAGATGACGATGCTGTTCAGGAGACTTTTGTCCAACAGCGTGGTTTTAAAGAAAATAGTGAAGGCCCAACTGCTGATGTAAGAGACTTAAGAAAGAATGGTGTGCTTGATGAACCTATCACGGGCCCAAAAGAAGTTTCTCCTAAAGGCGATTCCACTAGCGCAGGATCATCTTTTTATGACGATGAGTAAAAAATGAAAACAGAACCTTTAAAAAAGATAAAAATAAAAGATTTTGATGGTGATAATGTTCCAGAGAATTTTGATTTCCCGTCAATTGGCATAGAAAACATAGACAGAGCTGTTTTTGAGCTGTTTGACAAGCAGCTTAGCTTTGAAACTGAGTCACAAGGAAAAATTAGATCTGTGCCTGTTATCTTTGCAACAGGAGAGAGGTTCGCACTTACAAGAAGGAAGAAAGCGATAAGAGACAAAAACAATACAAATATCTTACCTTTGATATCAATTGTTAGAGAAAATATGGATATTAGTCCTGGCCAGTCTGGAAAAGGTACAGCTATATCTTTTAGGGCACAACCTGGATATTATATTAAAAAACGCTTATCTGACAAAGATAGAGAATTTCAGAATCTAATAAACAAAGATGGAATTAAAAACCAAGACAACGTAACAAGTGAAAAAAACTTTATTGACACTTCATCAAAGACAGGAGTTGAACCGGGGAATACTTCATCAAGAAGAGAAAAGAAAAATTTAAAATTTTCTGCTGTTTCCTCTGTATCCATCAATAATGACAATATAAATACAAATATTTTTGAGTTTATTTCTACACCCTATCCGTACTTTATTACACTAACTTATAATATTACTTTTTGGTGTCAGTATATGCAGCAAGGTAATGACATGATAGAGTATTTCTTAACAAAAATTGATGTACCGGGTGGGGAATTTGCGATTAAAACAAAAGAAGGATATGAGTTGGTTGCATTTGTTGGCGACAATATCACTTTTAACAATAATTTTGATAGCATGACTGATGATGAAAGAATTATCAAGTATAGTACAACATTAACTGTTCCAGGATATATCATTAATCCTAAGGCACCCGGCTTAAGTTCAATGCTTAGAAGTTATTACTCAGCACCCCAGATTAATTTTGGATACTACCAAGCGTCAGGAAATATTGTCAAAGATTCTGAAACTGAGACGAAAAAAGAAAAACTAAACAAACATATATTGTCTGATATCAACAGTAAGAATCAAGTTGAAAGAGATAAGTATGATGGCAGTGAAAATGTTGAGATTTATGTTCAGAATCCATTTAATCAAAATGTTGAAAAAGAATATTTGAAGGTTAAAAATGTTAACACTAGATCAGGAGAGTCTATTATATCCCCTGGTATTATAAAAGAAATTGATCGACAATTTGAATAATTTAAAAATACAATTAAAAGATAATTAAAGTACATAGTGATACTTATACTACGTGAAATTAGGAGAATTTAATGACAGAGCAAACTTTTAGATCTCCGGGTTTTTTTGAAAGAGAAGTAGATTTAACTCAGAGAACTGTAGAAATAGAAGGAATCCCTGCTGGGATAATAGGAACTTCTACGCATGGGCCTGCATTTGTTCCAGTAACTCTAGGATCGTATAGCGATTTTGAGAGAAAATTTGGATCATTAAGTAAAGATAAGTTTGGTCCTTATGCTGTAAAAGAATGGCTTAAGAATCGATCATCTGTAACTTACATACGAGTTTTAGGCGCAGGTGCAGCCAACTCGACAGATGATGTATTAGAAACAGAAACTAGCGGAATTGTAAAAAATGCTGGATTTGTAATTAAGGGCACACCTGCAGATGCACAGCCTACAAGTCCTGTGCCAAGTGAAAAAAGACATGCCGGGTCTGTGCAGTTTTTAACTGCTGTCCATTCAGTTACAGCTAATGAACAAGTTGGGTACCCTATTTTTTCTGACAATCAATCATATGACACAACTGGGAACATAAGACTAGTTAGAGCAATGATATATACGTCAGTTGACACTAGAATCCAACTTTTAAATCATGATGAAGAATACAGTTCTTCAAATGTAAGTGATGATATTGCAAACATATCAGACTATACAGGAACAAACTTGGATGGTACTTTTAAACTTGTCATATCTAGTTCTCAAGGATCCAGTTATTCTAACGACGAAGGCAATGCAGGAATAAAAATATACACAGCATCGCTCAACCCAGAAAACGATCATTACATTGGAAACTTTTTAAATAACTCACCAGAAAATTTTCAAAGTACAGGTCACTTACTTTACGCAGATTTTCCAGTTGAAGATCAATTGGCAAGAGTAACTTACGACGGAAGTTCAGGAACTGTGGGAATCCTTTCAGGATCTGATAGCGTTAGTTCTGTTTCTTCTCTAGAATTTAGAGACTTGTTTGGAAGGTTTGATACGCGTTATACAACAGCTAAAACTACACCTTTTATTTCGCAACCCTTTGGATCAAAAGAATACGATCTTTTTCACTTTGAAGCATTAGACGACGGAGAAGTAGGAAATAAAAGAGTTAAAGTATCAATTAGCAATTTAAGAAAATCAACAAATCCAAAAGTTAAATTTGGTACCTTTAATGTTTTAATTAGAGACGTTAACGATTCTGATACAAATCTTAAAGTTTTGGAACAATTTTCTAATTGCACACTTGACCCTAGATCAGAAGACTACATTGCAAATAAAGTTGGTGATATGAAAGTATACTTTAACTTTAATGCAGCAACAGAATCTGAAAGAAGATTAAATGTTGCCGGAAAAAGACCTAATCAATCTAGATATGTAAGAATTGTGATGAATGATGCTGTTGAAAATCGTAAGGTTCCTGAGGACGCATTGCCGTTTGGCTTTAGAGGCATTCCTGTTTTAAAAATGAACAATAACCTTACTGATAACGATACGGTTCTTGAAGGTGGTACATTAGTCTCTAGATTAGCAAGCGTAGGTACAGGATTATCTAATTATCATCTAACTGGTTCTATCTTGCCCCCACTTCCTTTTAGATTTAAATCTACAAGAGGTGCTGTTAAATCATCTTCACCTGATTTTATAGGAGAAGCAGGAAGCTTAGAAATTGCTGATAAACGCTACTTTTGGGGTGTTAAATCAGAAGTAGTCGGATCTAATGCATTACAACCTAACGCTTCAGCAAAAAAGAACAATCTAGTAGAAGGTTATTCTAAATTTTTAGGAATCGGTAAGTTAGATGCGCTAGTTTCAGATCAAGAAGCAGACGAGCTAAACAATAACAAATTTACTTTGGCAAGAGTTGCTTTGAGTGGGTCAATACCTACCAGTTCAAATATTGAGAGTGAAATTGCCAGTGTTATTACCGAGTCTTCTGACGAACACGTAAGAGATGCAGTATATATTAGAAACGGTAATTTAGAGACAAAAAATTATACAATTAAAGATTCAATCAGTAACGATCAACGAGTAACATTTGCAACGTTAGCTGCCGCTAGAAGCGCTAAATACTTTAATAAGTTTTCCCAGTATGCAAAGTTTACAAATATTATGCACGGTGGGTTTGACGGAATCAACATTCTTGATCCGGATGCACAGTTAATGAACGACAAAGCTTCGTCAGTTTCAGCTGGAGGGCTAGCTGCAGGAGATGCTAACGGTTATAAAGGGTTAGACTCATCGTCAAGCCCGGGTACAGGAAAAGATAATAGTACAGTTAGTTCGTATAGAACAGCTGCTAAGATCATTACTGATCCATTTGCATCTAGAGTTAATATTGTTGCCTTACCTGGAATCAAAGAACCATTTGTTACAGATTATGTTTCAGACTTAACACGTGAATACAGTAAAGCAATATACTTAATGGATATTCCTGCTTTTGATGACGCTTCAAACAGAGTTTTTGATAGCTCAGTCTTACCTAGTGTTACAGAGACAATTGATCAATTTGATGGGAGGGCAATCGACAATAACTACGTTGCGACTTATTTCCCGGACATGATTTTTAAAGATGAAGAAAACAACATTAATGTTGAATTGCCTGCTTCGATAGCATCACTTAAGGCGCTAGGATATAATGACTCTATAGCTTACCCTTGGTTTGCGCCGGCAGGATTTAACAGAGGCGCACTTAATAATGCTGTTAATTCTAGCCTGAGGCTTAATGCAGAAGATAGAAACAATCTTTATGAAGCAAGAATTAATCCTATTGCAAACTTTCCAAACGGAGGCTTTGTAATATTTGGTCAAAAAACATTACAGCAAGATCGATCATCTTTGGATAGAGTTAATGTCAGAAGAATGCTTCTAGAAGTAAAAAGAATTGTGTCAGATGTAGCAAATAATCTTATATTTGAACAAAACACGCCTCAAACAAGAGCTAGATTTGTGGCTGAAGTAACTCCAGCACTATCAACAATTCAAGCACAACAAGGTGTTGATCAGTTTCAAGTTGTTATGGATTCTTCAAATAACTCAAATGAAGATATTCAAACAAACAGACTTAACGGAAAAATCGTATTGGTTCCTACTAGAGCAATTGAGTTTATTGCTGTTGACTTTATTATTACTAATTCTGGTGTAAGTTTTAATTAAATAAATTAATGGAGAAAATTTTATGGGTGAATTAACTTTTAAATCAGCGGGTGTAAAGACAAGAGAAATTGATCTATCACAACCTAGACGATCTGGGCCGGTTGGAATTCCTGCAGGAATAATTGGTACTTCTTTATCAGGTCCTGCTTTTGTACCTTTGACATTTGCAAACTATTCAGACTTTACTACAACTTTCGGAAGATCAGATGGAGAAAAGTTTGGACCACTTGCTGTTAATCAGTGGTTGTCAAATGCACAATCAGTGACCTTTTTAAGAGTACTTGGTGCAGGTGACGGTCTCCAAAGATCTGCCTCGACAGGTAAAGTAAATAACGCTGGATTTGTTGTTGGTAATAGAATATCTCAAGACAATGGAGAGGAAGGCAATAATCCGTTTGCTTCAGCGGGATCTGGTGATACTGAGGGGCGAACTTATTTCTTAGGTTGCTTCATGTCAGAATCAGCAGGAAGCACTGTGTTTAGTAGTGCTGGTCTCCAATCAGCCGGCTCTGACAAGGCTGCGACTATTTTGAGAGGCGTGCTATTAGCGCCTAGTGGCGTTATTTTGCACTTAAGCGGTAACAATATGCCAGAAGCTGGTGCGCCATCTAAGTCAGATACAGCCAACACAAATAAAAAAGGAGCCACAACAGGATCAGTCAACATTTCGTCGCAAGAGTTTGTGATGTTAATGAACGGTTACAGTAATAGTAATACATCAAAAAAGACTGCAATTACTGCTTCTTTTGATATGACTAGTCCAAATTATTTTGCAAACGTATTCAATACTGATCCTTTAAGAATTGAAGATGAAGGACACTTATTGTATAGTCACTATGATGTATATCCTGAAATGGCTGTTTTAACCGGTTCTGGCGTTGTCACGCCTTCTAGTGATGATGAAGTTCAAGATGCTGCATTACTACTAACACCTGCCGCGGATAGAAACACAGGGTCGTCGACTTCACCTAACTACGAAGACTTTGAGGATAGATTTTCTCATGCTAAAACTCCGTTTGTGATGTCACAAAAAGCATTAGATACAAATCTATTTAGAATACATCTTCTATCAGACGGTGAAGCAGTTGCAGATAAATTTAAATTTTCAATCGAAAACATTAGAAGATCATCATCAGAGGTTGACAGATATGGAACTTTTGATTTAGTTGTAAGGGACTTTAGCGACACAGACGAGGATCAAATTGTACTTGAATCTTTCAGAGGTTTAAGCCTTAACCCGTCCTCAGACAGATATATTGCTAGAGTAGTTGGAGATCAACACGTTTATTATAATTTTGATGTTTCAAAATCAAGCCAAAAAATTATAGTTAAGGGAAGTTATCCCGTTAATTCTAGATATATTAGAGTTGAAGTATCTGATGAAGTTGCAAGAGGTCAATCTGGAGTTGATGCATCTGCTTTACCAGTTGGATTTAGAGGGCCTGGGCATACAGTTACTAGTGGTAACATTATGAGTAACGCAGACGGAGGTCTTTATTCTGACACGGACGCAATGAAAGCAATCGTTGAGCCACCTATACCTTTTAGAGAATCAATTGCGATTGGCACAGGAATTAGAAAAAGATTAGAAAGTAGATTTTACTGGGGAATTCAAACAACTAGAAAAACAGATCCGACACAACCTAACTTGACAGGATTGAAGGAAGAAACATTCAAATCTTACGTTAAGCATTTTCCTTCTCATAGACTAGATGTTCTAAACTTTTTTGTAGAAAACAATGCAGGTGAAGCAGATGTTGATGGAAGCATCTTAGACAGTGATAGGTTTAATAATAATGCTTTTACTCTCGAAAATATCCTAGTTAAAACTGGATCTGATGGAAAGGCTGATGTTGAAGAATGGCACAACGCTGTATATTACAGACAAGGATCTGATCAGTTTGCATCTGCTCCTGATGACACTAGATCTTTTAAGATATCAGATTTAGATAAAACAGGAAATATTAAGTTTGCTAAATTTACTTTAATTGCCCAAGGTGGATTTAACGGCACTAATGTATTCAATAGAGAAAGAAAAGACTTGACGTCAACAGCAGTAAGAATGGAAATGACAGATACACTCTCACTAGCTGGTGTAAACGACAATACAGTTGCTTCTTATAGAAAAGCTATAGATGTGATGGCTTCAAAAACTGATGTTGATATTCAATTGCTAGCGACACCAGGAATAAGACACCCAGCAGTAACAGACTACGCAATTCAAAAAATTGAAGATAGATTTGACGCGATGTACATCATGGACATCGAGGAAGTTGATCAGTTCAATTCTTATATTACAGGATCAGTTCAAAAGCCTCATGTATCAAATACAGTTTCAGACTTTATTGGTAGGTCAATGGATACATCTTTTGCAGCTGCTTATTTTCCTGACGTCGTAATAAAAGATCCTGACACTGGTACATTAGTTCAGGTACCACCTTCAGTTTCAGTTTTGGGAGCATATTCTCTCAATGATAGAGTTGCACACCCATGGTATGCACCGGCAGGATTTACAAGAGGCGCGCTTAACACTGTTGAGATGGCATCAGTCAGACTTAACAGAACAAATCTAGACGATCTTTACGAAGCTGACATCAATCCTATCGCAGAATTTCCTGGGATCGGGATAACAATTTGGGGCCAGAAAACACTACAAGCAGCTAACTCTGCACTGGATAGAATTAACGTAAGAAGACTATTAATTGACGTTAGACGTAAAGTTAAAAATATTGCTAATACTCTTTTGTTTGAACCTAACAGAGAAGAAACATTGGAAAAGTTTTCCGCTTTAGTTAACCCAATTCTACAAAGAGTGCAAGAGCAGTCTGGTGTTGATAGATATAAGGCAGTTATTGATACAACCACAACAACTCAAATAGATGTTGAGAACAACACGATTCGAGGAAAAATATACTTGCAACCAACAAGATCAGTAGAATTTGTCGCATTAGATTTTGTTGTTACAAATGCAGGTTCAAATATCTAATTGCTAGATATATATAATTATAAAAGGAGAAAAAAATGGCAGAGACCTTATCAGTTACAGATATGCTACCAAACAAGTTTGAACCTAAAAGAGGATATAGATGGGTTCTTGCTGTTGAAGGTATTGACTCATTCTTAGTACAAACAACTAAAAGGCCAGATGCATCAATTGGTCAAACTGAAATTAAGTACATCAATTCTTATAGAAAGATCTCTAACGGAAAAGTTGTTTGGTCCGATATAACGCTAGACTTACACGATCCTATCGCACCTTCAGGCGCGCAACAAGTAATGGAATGGATTAGAACACACATGGAATCTGTATCAGGTCGTGCTGGTTACGCCGATTTCTACAAAAGAGACATTCAGTTAAAGATGTTAGATCCAATTGGTACAGTTGTTGAACTTTGGGACATTAAAGGCGCTTTTATCACTAGTGCAAACTTCGGTTCATTAAGCTATGCTAGCGATGATATCATGAAAATATCTTTAACACTTGCTGTTGACAATTGTATACTCCAGTTTTAATTTAAATTATATTTAATTAAACAATCCAATTAAGCTTCTGTATAATTTACAGAAGCTTTTTTATGCTCGGGAGAATATATGCTTAATCCGAATAGTCAAAACAATGTTTTGAAAGATGATTTTAACTGGGAAATTCCTTTTGAAACTGTGCCGCTGCCTTCCAAAGGGGTCGTATATGATCCTAACACTTCACTTTTTAATAAAGACAGTATCAGAATTAAAGCAATGACCGCACGTGAAGAAGATATTTTGACTAGTCAGGCACTCTTAAAAGAAGGCACTGTTATAGAAAACTTAATTAGATCTTGTGTCACGGATCAGTCATTTGACGTTAATGATTTAATATCTGGTGACAGAAATGCACTTTTAGTCTCTATTAGAATAACCGGTTACGGAAGCGACTATAAAATGCAGCATAATTGTGCTAATTGCGGCCATAAAAATGAAGTTATTGCGCAACTATCAGAATTGTCAATTAAAAGACTAAAAGAAAATCCAGTAGAAAATGGAAAAAATTTATTTAAGTTTGTGTTACCTGTAACAAAAAAGACGGTTGAATACAAATTTATGACAGGTCACGATGAAAAAGAATTGGAATTTACCAATAAAAGAAAAGAATCACTAGGTATACAAAAAGATGGTGCAATAACTTCTTTTTTAGAAAATTCAATCGTTTCAATAGACGGAATTACTGATCAACTAAAAATTAAACATTTTATTAATAACATGCCTGCACTTGATTCAAGAAAATTAAGACTGCATATTAAAGAAAATGAACCGGGTATAGACATGAACTGGGAGTATACCTGTAAAAATTGCAAAAGCGATAATACGTTAAACCTTCCAGTCACCAGTGAGTTTTTTTGGCCCACTACATAACTGGCGCGAAACGATTCTAGAAGAATTTTTTCTGCTCCAGCTCCACCTCAACATGTCCCACTCAGAGGTTAGTAACTTACCAATTAGATATAGACATTGGTATCTGTCCAGACTTGCGAAGCATTTACAGCAAAAAAATGAGCTTTATGATAAAACAAAGCCACGAAGTGATAATAATAGTTCTGATCATGAAAAGTTTAAAGAGTTTGAGTCTCAAATAAATAATAAACTTAATTAACAGAATAGTTATTATCACAACATAGGAATAATTTATGGGTGATATAAAAGTTTTTACAATGTCTGAGGCTGATTTTACTAGACTGGTAGAATCTTCTAGCGCTCAAGACACTGATTCACAGGTTGATTTTAATAGATCAACGGCACCTCAATCAAGATCCATCAGTGGCGGATCATCATCAGGAGTAAAAGCAAGTGATTCTGGCGGGTTTATAGATTCAATTACTGGGTTTATAGGTGGGGCGTCTGAAGCTATTAGTTCAGAATTTATTACTGCTGTAAAACTAGCTTATACAATCACAGAAGAAAATAATAAAAAAATAAAAGACATTACTGACAATCAGCTTAAATACTTTTTTGATGCTCGTAAAAATCTAGGAAATATTTCTGTTGATATGGAGACAGGTGTTGTAAACATGACAGGCAACACTGCACAGATTGTTGAACAATACGAAAGTATACTTAAGTCTGCTTCTAATTCATTATTAGAGGCGGGAGAAGATGCTCTCCAGTTTTCAGAAGGTTACGGTGAAAGTCTAGACCCGCTATATAATTTCTTTGAAAATGCAACTGCAGCTGCTGATAAATTTTCTAGAATTATGTCAGCAGTAGGATCTGATACGCCTCAGGTCATTAAACAGCTTGAAGAAGCGGAGTCAAAAAGAATTTTGTTCTTTTCTCAAACACTTGATATCACAGAAGGCGATATTGCAAACTTACTCAAAAGGCAATATGCGTATACGGGGGAAGCTTCTGATGAAATTATTGGTCAAATTGGTACAACAGCAAAGGCACTTTCAGAGGCAACAGGTGTTTCAGCAAATCAAGTAAAGGAAGGGATACTTGCGATCACAGCTGACGTTGATAAATTTGGTAATATTGGTGTTGACGCTGCTGGACGAATTTCTACGTCGTTAAGTTTATTGGGTGTCGACTTTTCTAGTTTTAATTCTTTAACAGACCAGTTTATGAATTTTGATAGTGCAGCCAATAAAATGGGAGAACTCTCTACTTTGTTTGGGATTCAGATGGATGCAATGGAAATGACTTACCTAGCTAATGAAGATCAAGAAGAGTTTTTGTTTAGAATGCGTGAAGAAATCATGGATGCAGGTATAGACGTAGAAAACATGTCAAACACACGAGCCCGAGCTCTAGCTTCTCAATTAAGCATGTCAGTGACAGAAATGAAAACATTCTTAAGAGAAGGCGAAATGACTGTTGGTCAAGAAGGATTAGAGTCTGCAACAACTAGTGCTGCTTCAATGGATGCATTAACTGTTGCCGGCCGAGACTTTGGTGATGAGTTTGCAAGAACAGCACAAACTGCTGAAGAAGCATTCAAAGAAAAATTTATTCCAGGCGCAGTTGAGGCTAGAAGTGAGCTATTTAGAATGGCACGTCAAGCGGAAGCAACACGAGGAGAAATTCAAAAAATAGCGATACCTGAGTCTGCTAACGCTATGAGGGCACAGACAACCAGTATAAAGGCAGAAGTAGAAGCTAGTTACACGCTTATGGCAAACAAGACAGTTTCAACAATGCAAGGTGGTTTTGATGCTATGTCAAATTATATCGTTGAAAAATCGTCTGGGCTTCTAACTAAACTGGAAGAAGAGGGAAGAAAAAAAGTTAACGATCTTTACGAAAGCAGTGGTCTCAATAGAGAAGGGTTTGAGATCACTCATACGTCGCCTGATCTTATTACTATTCTCGACAATCAAAACTTAATCGATATTAAACAGGCTTCTCAAATATCAGATTTAGAAGTTGCATTGGTTGATGCCGCTGTTGATACAAAAAGAATTGATAAGATTCTTGCTGCCTTAGAAAGTAATCAAAAGGTTGAATTAAAAATTGACCTGGACGGAGACACGATTGCTGACAAAACCTACGCTGTGTTTTTGAGAGACGGTAAGACAGTATCAGTTAACACACTTTAAGGTAACGGAGATCTGATGGAAGAATTAATTAAAAAAGAGATATATAAATTTATCGCAACACAAGATATGACAAAAGATGAAATTAAAATAATAGATACTTATGTATTAGAACTTTTAGAAAATTTAACGCCGATGATAAAACTATGCGAAACCTTAGACAACAAAGATGTTTCTAGTAATATTGCAAAGTTAATACTTGATAACATGGGAGAATAGTTTTGGCAAGAGAAAAATTAAAAGACTTTTTAAGTCAAAAAGGATCAACAGCTACTTCTTTAACATTTATACCCGATGGAAGCAAAGATGACGGCCTGGGCGTCGACGTTGGCACAGGAGAACCGCTTCTAGATCTCAATGATGATATTAAAGGCTTGTTAGGAGACTATGTTAGGTTTATCATGGAAGACGCTGGAAATGAAAATTTACCTAATCCAGGAAACGAAAAAGCATCATCAAGCAACAAAGGTGATCATTTAGTGTTACCTGAACTACAAGGTTTTGAAAAAGTATTTATCGAGCAAGGCACTATCCTCAAAGGTAAGCTAAATGAGTACAGTAACAGTGGTAAATTTGACAATCTAGACACTTTAATTGATAAGGTTGGTGGAAACTTTAGCAATACAGAAAAGTTAAAAGAAATACAAGGACGTGATCTTGGCAAGCACGGTAACACCTTGGCAAATCCTGAGGGTGAAGACAATGAAATTATTAAGTCTTCGCAAAGAATGTTTTTAAAAAATAATAGATTTGCAAACGTTGGTAGTGACACAAATACTAGTTTTACTGTCAAACCCCAAAATCCTAACGTATTTGAGTCAGGCGACAAAGAAGACAATCGTGGTACCATAGCACTCCAAAAAGAATATGGTAGTTACAATAAGAACGATCACATTACAGATATAGACAGTTTGAAGTCGATAGGTGCTTCTTTGCTACTCAAAGCATCAGGTTTTGCCGGTGGTGATACACCTGGTGAAAGTCAAGAAGTAAACGAAATAGCAGAAACAATTAATGATCTGACATCAAGAAACTTTAATATTACATCAGGGTTTTCGAAAATTAAGATATCTTCTATTGCTGCAAAAAATGCGAAAGGATTTCCCGAGACTGAGTCGGGTGATTCTGTAAGGGATGGAAAAGGCAGTTCAATTGAAATTGATCCGAGTGCACAAAACGCTAGTAGCTACGGATCGACATACAATTCAGATTTTAAGTATTATAATAGCAATATAAGGCTTCATAAAATACAGGCAGCTATTGCTATGATTGCTGTTAAAAACATAGGTAAAACTTTTTATGAAACTCTAATTAACAACTTAAGAGAAGTTGACAAAGTTAATATTGTTTCAACAGGTGAGAGTTACATTACAGAGAATCCTTCTGGTGATTTATTAGGATATGTCTATAGTTACTCAAAAGGTCTCAATTCTTTAAAAATAGACAACAATGTTTTTAAAAAATTAATTACTGATACGACTCATCCGTACGGTTCAGCTGTTGATAGAGGTCTGGAGATTGTATTTGGAATCCCAATTAACAGCAACGATTTAAATGCAGTTGTTAACAACACTATGATATCACAAAGCCCGGGTTTTTGGGTGGCTGTTGCGAGATCTATTTTAAAATCGCTAGATAATGTATACACAAATTATGAAAGTTTGTCTGGCGTTGGAGACTTATCTTATGATGAATTATTTTTAGTCTATAAAGATATCGTTGAGTCTAATAAGTTTATTAAGTTTTTTAATGTAATGGCAGTAATTGGTGACATTAGTTTAAGTGCAAACAATGGCTTAAAAAATGAAGAAACAATAAATAGAATTAGAGACGTTGATTCAATTCCTGATAATACAGCTATCCCAGGCAAGAGTAGAAAGAAAAACGGAAGATATAAAGAAGAGCTATCATGGAGTCAAGATGCATCTCCG
>Ga0181373_1000235_pt1 | contig 13608 bp, 9 predicted proteins | sample LowvirmetaG_3_FD_130159 | JGI IMG/M metagenome (GOLD analysis project Ga0181373, IMG submission 130159) | Marine viral communities from the Subarctic Pacific Ocean - Lowphox_09 viral metaG | ecosystem: Environmental > Aquatic > Marine > Oceanic | place: Subarctic Pacific Ocean | collected 2015-12-05 | reverse complement strand
CTATTCACCCACTGCCAAACTTTATCTTTATCTAAATTAATACATTCTGGCTGATTTAATGGTAATATAAATCCTTTACGTTCAAATGAAGAAACGTATATAGCGATAACCTCTGCAATAGCCGGGTGAGTATTGTCATTTCCTAAGACATAGTCAATATAACACTTGTCTGTAAGAATATCGCACATTTCTGTAAATTGGTCTGGTGTTTCGATAAGATAGAACATACCTTATCAATATATAAAAATTATTTTTAATAGCCACCTCTTCCTGATGAAGATCTTCTTGTTCCTGTAGATCTTCTAACTGGAGTAGTTGTTCTGCTCATTTGTGGTCTAGAAGGTGATTGTCTTGGGGTTGCTCTTCTAGTTGCTCTTTGAGCTTGTTGATAATTTTCAAAATCTCCATAATCAATATCAGATACAGGTGGTGTTCTAGGTATTGCAGTTTCTATATTATCTGCTAGGGTAGTTAAATCGTCACTAAATTTTAGTAAAGCATGAGGTTCAGGAACATGTTGTGCACCTACCATTGGTCCTTTATCAGGATGTATGTGGTAGGAACCAATATATTCTCTTCCATCTTCATAATATAATTCTCCACCTGTTGTATTTAATGGACCATCTATAATTTCAAATTCATTTAAAATTGGAAATAAAGTTGAAATAAAAGGGAATGTTTGTTCTAATAATCTTAAATTATTATTATTAGTTTTTCTAGTTCCATTTTTTAATGCCCATATTATAGAACCTGCTTCATATAAATTATAGTCGTAATCTTTTTTTTCTTGTAATTTTTTAATTACATTAAAATTTACTTCAATATACCCCTTAGGTTGGTTGATTCTTCGAACAAAATATCTAGTATAATAACCTCGTTGATAATCTTTTTTTGTTGGTATATTTTTACTTAGGGGTATTGTTTTTGTGTTTTTTAAATATTTTTTCTTTTTTGGGGATAAAATACTGTATTTTTGTGTATCATACCCAATTCCCATAACATTGTTAGAGGGTTCTTCTATTATTTTTACAATTTCTCTACCCAAATTAATAACATCTGTTCCTTCATAAAATCTTCCTGTACTTAATTCTAAATATTTACCACTAAAAGATTCTTTTGAATTTTTATATCTAAATTCTCCTACAAGGGCTTCTTTTATATTAATTTTAGATTTTGGAAAATATGGCATAATTTACTTTTTAGAGTGGTTATTCAGTAACTATTTGTATTTCTGTATCTTCAAAATCAGGATCTACTCGGTCAGGGTTACCATCCATTACAGTATCCCATCTCATCCATCCTATTTTTCTTGAAGATGGTAAATTTGGGAATTCTTTTTGTCTTAAACTATCTAAATCTGACCATTTACCGTCAGCACCATTTAAGTCAACTTTATAAGAATCATTTATAAGAACTGGGACTCTTAAAACTGCTCCATCATCAAAGTTAGAAGGATCAAGGGCACTATCATTAAAGTCTATTAAGAACCATACTGTTCTTCTTTCACGTTCTACTTCTCTAATTTTAAAAGTAACATATGGTTTTCCTTTATCAGGTCCCGAAGGATATATTTCTATATTTTCATCATATCTTTCTGTTTCTGTAATTGTAGCTATACCTGGTTTAATATCAAGAACATATCCTAATTCTAATCCTGCTCTATCTTTTTTAAATAAACCAATAGAATTATCACTCCACTTAATTGTTTTTTCATTTTTAACAAAAATATCATTTCTTACTGCAGTAGGGCTATTATTAATTTTAAGGAATAAAGGATCGCCTATCTTAATAGCTGCTAAACTTTGGTCTAAATCACTTTGTTCTTCATCTATTTGATCAGCTGATTCTTTACTATATTCTTGTGTTTCTGGTATTTCATCAATTTCTCCTCTATATTCAAGTATTAAAGTTTCTTCATCTACTTCTTTTCCTAAATCTAAAGATATTAATTGACCCATAATGTCTGTGGTCCAATCTTGCCCTGCTGTGATTGTTTGGTTTTCTCTCCAAATAACAAATGCTATATCATCACCTTGATATCCTTTAGGTAATCGAGTATTATCAATTTTAAATACACTACCTATTCCTATACCCCCTATCCCATCCATTAAAGCATTAAATTGTAAAGGAATTATAGCTGATTTTGCTGGAGGGTTATAATTTGGTTTATTTTCTCCCTTATAATATTTAGGTGTTGCAGCAGGGCTTTGGTTAGGGCCTACTCCTTCTAAATCTCCTTCTTCATATTGATCCTCTCTAAATCTAGAAAGTATAGATCTAATTCCTTTTTCTACATCTTTTACTAATCGTTTAGCATATCCTACAGCTAATTTATTAGTTTGTGCTCCTGTTTCTTCATTTATTTCTATAAAATCACCTCTTAACATATTTCTTTTATAATCACGTAAAAATAATATGTCATTCATTAGTCTGTTTACATCCCTATCATAATCACTACTTAATCTTTGCACAGTACTATCTGAAATTGTTTTTTCTATGTTTTTAGAAAATCTATTTTTTATCATTTTATTAAAAGCAGCAAAACTAACATTATCTAAACTGTCAATAGATTTTGCTTGTGCAGTAATAGCAGCTGTAGCTGATAGGGCAGAGGGAATTACAGAATTAATGTTAAAATCTCTTACTACAGATTCATTACTTTGAATTTTAAATTCAAATAATGATTTAGGGTCAATTTGATTACTTTGTACTATGTAATCTGATATTTTAATTACATTAGGTCGATCAAATTCTATACGAATATTAAAATCATGGGTCCCCCCACAAGCTATATTTACATCTGTCCAAATTTGATTTATATAATCAAATAAATTAAAATCTTCTCCCTCTTGGGATTTGTATAAATTAAATAAATAATCTATATTTAAAAATATTTTTCCTATACTTCTTTCTGGAGCTTTACCACTACCAAAAACATTTTCTCCTTTACCTAATTGTTTATAAGAAACAATTTGGTGAGGTAATAAACAAATAGCAGGATCAACACTCATGTCCATTAATTGTTCTAAATCAATAGGAGTTTGATTGCCGGGAGTAAAAAGTTTATTAGATGTTTTTTTAAATTGAAAAGTACTATATGTAGAATATTGTCTTTCATTTAAAGACTTTCCTAAAGGTCGTTCTAAATATGTAATTTCTGTTATAGGTTCAGAGATTGCATTGTCTCCTCCATCTTTAACTTTTTCAATTATAAAATTATTTAAAATTTCAACTAAAAAATCCCATCTAACATAATTGTATCCTGCTTTTGTACCTTCAATACCTTCTTCTCCTTCTACTGAAAGAGGTTCTCCTCTATGTAAAATAAAAGAATCTATATATTCTTCTAATTTATCTACAGAACTTTCATAGGTATCTACTTTATTCTGTAGATCTTTACCTGTATGGTAGGTATCATCGTACATCCCTACAGGTTGGGAATTGCTGTCAACCAGACCCTTTTCGGGGTCAAAAGTTCCAAGTGGATTGACTAATTCATCTTGGTTTATAGGATCAAGAGTATATAATTTATCTATTTTATCAGATTCACCTTCATTTTTTAATTCTGCAAAATATTTAACTATTGTTTTAAATGTAGAATGCATTTGGACATTTAAGGGATATACTGAAGATTTTGGTCTTACATTTGTTTTATTTACTATGGCTCCACTTGCTTTTAGAGCAAAACCTTCTATATACTCTTTTAAAACATATAAATAATATTCTAAATCAGTAACAGGATATTCTTTATCTTCTATAGTTTTAACAAATCCACTATTAGTTCCTTTTAGTCCTTCTAAAATTTCTCCCATAGCCATAATCTCAGTACTACAATCAAAACCACCATCGGGACGAGATATAATTTCAAAATTTTTACAAACTCCTAAAAATCCATCATAATTACCACCTGCTTTTATTTTATTTTCTAAAATTATTCCATTAATCTGTTCTTGAGTAGTATTACTATTAAAAAATTCAGGAATCCAGGGAAATTCTGATTGTCTTTTTATAGTTCCTGCTCCATCATCTGAAATGTAAGTAGACCAGCCCCATTCTAATAAAACAGGATAACCTGCTCTCATATAAAGTAATTCTAAGATTTCAAGTTGACGTCTATTATGGCATTTAAAATTTACTTTTGCTATTCTAGTTTGTCCATAACGACCATGAGTTTGAATTTGAGCATCTATAATTCCAGGCATTGGAACTATACCCATATCTTCTTTAGCATCTGAACGAATATATGGATCCCCATAATGGAAACCATACCCCTCTTGATTAAAATTTGATTTACCTGATCCTGGAAAACCATTTCGTGGGCCTCGTTTAAATTGAGTATTATTTTTTATACCCCCAAAATCAATATTTTTTGCAAGTACTCCCCCTTGAAGCATATAGCGTATAGCCATATTTTCACCTTCTAAAACACCATTACCTTCATATTTACCTTTTTCAGGTACTTCAGTGTCAGGGAGTAAATCAACACCTGAACACATTCTAATAGCACATTGTCTTGATGTAGTGTAAGTGTAAAACGCCCCTGCTGGTAATTTATCTTTAGTACCACCATCTTCCTTACTTAAATCAACTGTGCTTGTATTAAATCTAGACCCACCATCATTACCTTGTTTAAGAATAGCTTCTCTTATCCTAAGTTGTTTTCTTACAAAGGGTTTTATTGTTTCTTGAAATAAACTAGACATAACTATTTATTTAATGATTCAAAGTTTTGCATTATACCTTGAGTGTCAGTTGGAATTCGAATTTCTAATCCTGGTTTTAAATTAAAAGTATCTCTTTTTACTACACCTGGATTAGCTGTAGCAATTACCCACCACATATCCACATCTTGGTAAAATTGATTTGCAAGTAAGTCTAATCTGTCTCCATCAGTAGTAATTATATAGATGTCTTCAATAGAAAGAGGGATTTCAGGATACTTAAGAGCCCTATAAGTTCTTTTTCCACTTAATTTTTTTACTTTTAATGTTCTTAATCTACTTGCCATATTTTAATTAACTTACACCGTATCTATTTGCTTCATCTTCTAATTGTTGATCTTGTTGTTGTTGAATTTCTGCTTGAGTAGGTTCTAGTGGGTTTGAAAAACTTCCATCATATCCTGGATTATACCCCTCACCTGTAAAATTTGAATAAGATTCTTCATTACCTGGACCTGAATCTCCATATTGTTCAGTGTTATCAATTGGTGGAGTTGGGTTAAATTTTTCTTGTAATTTTAATTTTCCTCTTCTTAAGGCCTCCATTGTGGTATCAGCAGCATCTAATTCAGACCATTTTTGTACATCATGTAATATACTTTCTTTGTCTTTTAAAATAAATGGTGAATCAGTAACTGATCTTTGTGGGGTAAAATTATGAATAGGTAAGAATGTAACACTAACATCTAATACATGAGGTAATACTAACATATCAGTATCTTGTCCTCCTTCAGGGGAATCTATTGAAATTTCCCAAGGGTAATCTTTTTGCCATGATAAATTTATATTTTGTATAAAGCCAGGAATTCTATCACACCATGATCCTATAGTTAATCTTACAAATCCTGCTCTCATTCTTCCTTTTTTATATTCAGGAGCAGTTTGGGAAACTAAATAATTTAATTTTCTATAGAGTGGCATCATTTCATGACGTGTTTGAGCCGCTACTTTAAAACTAAATCCTATATCACGTTTAAAATTATTATATGTGTAAAATGTTTCACCTCTACCGTTGTAGTTAAATTCATTAAAGCTAGCATTATAATTATCTTTTAAATCATCTAAAAATGCTCTAAAAACCATAACATTAGATTTATTAGGATTATCATTATCTACAGCTTCAAATCTAAATTTAATTAAATCTCTGGCTTCGGGGATAATAGGTCTACCATTAAATTTAACTATATCTAACATATTTAGCTTATCTACTTTTGTATCTAAATAAGTATCATATCTATTATTATTACTAAAAATATAACTATTTCTACCATCTTTTCTATATTCTGCTCCGGGGTTTCCTGTTCCTATTCTAGATTCTCTATAATATTTTCGATTATTAAAATTTATATCTCCTTGATAATTAGTTCCTATATATGGTCTTCCTAATGATTGTAAATAATTTTGTACGTTAGTGGCTCTTGAAATATTATCAGAAAAAGAATCAGCTAGCTTTCTAGTGTGTATAAATCCTGTACCTACTCCAGATTCAAAATTTGTACCTGGCCCTCCTGTTGTAGTATTTGTATGATTAAATTTTCGTATACTAGTTCTTCCTATACCATATGTTGAACCTGGACCTCCTCCATATTCATATAACATAGGTGTATTTTTACCTGTAATTGTTTGTACAAAATCAGTAACATTTTCTGCAGTATCAGCAAGAAAATCACGCGCACCTGCTGCAAAACCTGTTCTATTAACTTCTTCATCTTCGGTAGGGACAAATTGATCTTTTATATGACTATTAAATAGTGTTACTAATCTATTTCCTTTAAATTTATTAGTTTTACCAGTAAATTTAATTTTTTTATCTGTTACATCTGCTTTTTCTCTTACTACTGTTTCATATTTATTTTCTTCAGGCCATATTGGTAATAAACCTGCTCTGTCAAAATGAACACCACTAAAATTTACAAGTGATTGGGCTAATAAATTAGTTCCTAAAGGATTAAACTGTCTATTTCGGCGTAAACCTAAATAATCAGTTGATGATGGTCTATCTTCTATAGCAGGATTAGTGGCTTGTAATGCTACCTGTTTAACTAAAAAACCAATACCTCTGTTTGAAAGATAAAAATTAGTTAATCTAGTAAAATCTGTTGTTGATCTTGATAATGCAGTTACAATACCTCCTCTTACTAATCCGTCTGTTACACCATCTATAAATCCTAAGCCTTTAAGTTTGTTTTGTGAATCTTCAACTCCTGGTATTTCTTGATTTTTACTACCTAATAAAGCACGAGGGTTACCTATAAAAGGTTCTCTACTAAAACCCAATCCAGTCCTATCAAAGGCTCTGCCCTCACCAAATTTAAAACTTCTTTGATTAAAGGTTATAGCCTCTAAATGAAGTTCTTGAGTTGGATATGCAGAACTATCTACAGGAGTAGATGAATCTGATAAATCTGATAAAAGTTGTCTTAAAGCCATATTTTAATAAAATCCTCCGTCAGGGCCATTGTTTTCATATTTTCCTGTTGATGGTAAACCACCATTTAAATCCTGATCTACTGGGTTCCCACTTTGTGGAGCTAAAAATGCTCCATTATTATACACTGATAATAATGATGTTCCAATTGGATTAGGTCCATTAGGTCCTGCATGAAACATTGAATCTAAACCTAAGTTAAATTGTGGTCCTGCTAGACCATTTAGATCTTGAGACACTGGGTTCCCACCTTGAGGGGCTAAAAATGCAACATTTTCTGTTATAGCTTTACTATATACTTCTGTTAAAGAAGTTGGGGTTGGATTTGGTCCATCTGGTCCTGCATGAAATTCTGAATCCATACCCAAATTAAAAGGTGGTCCTTGTTGTGTAAGCATATTACCTACAGGTCCGTCACCTACTAAATCATATAAACTAGTTTTGTCTTTTAGTGCCATAATATTATTGTTTTGTTATAAATATTAAAATTACTAATTACCTGTCATTTTTGAGCTATAAGGAACCTTTGCATTATTTATTCCATTAACCCCATTAAAATTATCATATTTTGTATGAACTGTAATTCGTGTATTAGCTAATCCATTTTCTACTGCTTTTTCTATGTCTTTAGGGTTTCCAAAGTTCATATATGCATCTGATGTAGTGTCAAATTGACCAAGGGTCATTTGTGAGTCCATTTTAAGAATATCAAGAAGACCAATACTACCCTTTTCCATTGCAGCAACTATATTAACTACAAATACTTTTAATTTTTCTATAGCAGCTGCGAATTTTTGTTGTAATGAAAGTTGCATGTAAGATCTAGCTAATTCTCTTTCTCCTCTAGATTCAGCTTCCTGTGCTAATTGATCAAGGTTAGCTCGTTTCATTAAAATATTAGATAATTGATCTGCTTCCATTCCTACTGCTCTAGCTAATTGTTCTTGTTGAAGAACATTTAATTTACTAAATTCATAAAAATCACCTACATTAGCATTAATTTCTTCAGTTAATAATTCATAGTCTCCTGTTAATGCTGCTAATCTAGCTCTTTCTAAATTAAGTTGTCTTCCTGTTATTAATTCAGCTTCTAATTCAGCAGAAATACTTTCTTGAAAATTTAAAAGTGACCTTCCTGCTGATGCTACTTCTTTTAATTCCATACCAAAAGCTCTTGCTCTTGATATTGCGCTTGCGATTGCATCTGAACTTCCTCCTAATTGAGCTCTTATTTGGCCTGTGACTTTACCTGTTTCTTCTAAAATAGATTTATGGTCTAATAAAAGTCCTGTTTGTTTTCCTACTTCTATTGAAGAAGCAAGTGCACCTAAAGCTACATCACTCATTGACTTTCCAGCTAAATTAGCAGCTTGGTATAACCCAAATGTTGATTCGGCTGTTAAACCCATTCTGTGTTGAAGGGTAGCCATAGTATCTAAAATTTCCTCTGAAATAATTCTAGCAGAAGTACCTAATCCTTTATTGATTAAGTTCATTGCTTGGCCTATTTTTTCGGCTGTTTGAGTAAAATCAGCTGACCTTCTAGCAATACTATTAAAACTTAAATTAATATCACGAGCTTCACCTGCACCTACACCTAAATTTCTACCTACTTCAGCAGCAGCATTACCTACACTAAGCATCATTTTAACTAATGCAGCAACTCCTGTTATTAATAATCCTATAGGATTTGAATATAAAGCATTAACAAAATCTACAGCTTTTTCTGCTAAACCACCTGTGAGGTCATTTAACATTTTCATTTGAGATTTTGATAGATCTAATAATATTTTTTTCTCTTTTAATGTATTAATGTCTCCATCAGCAAGTTCACTTAATTTTTTAGCAGCATCTATTTGAGATTCTATATTAAGTATTTGATCTTGGGAAAGTTTATCTTCTTCTAATAATAAAGTATTTTTTTCTTTTTCTAAATCTCTAACTAATTTTTGTCTTGATTCTTGTAATTTTAATAAATCATTAATTTTTCCTTTACCATCCGCAATTTGATCTACTAAGATTTTTTCCTCATTTAAAGCTTCTATTAAACCTTTAGATAGATCTTCTTGTCCTTTTAATTCATCTTCTGCCATAGTATGATTATTTATTATAAATATAGAAAAAATAAAGGTGCTTATGCACCTTTATTACTTTTTAAAATTATATGTTGAAGAAGGTTTTATATTAGGTCTAGCAATAGAATCTGTGTTTGATTGTTGTTTTGCTTGTTTTTCCCTTGCTTCTTGTTGCTTTTTATTATATTCACTTATTTTTTGAATGTGAAATTTTCTCATCCAAATTGGCATATTATATACTTCAGAATGTATGAATCCGCCGTTTCCATGGTACACTAAGTCGTGTATCTGAGTAAATAATGATACTCTATACTCCGACGTCAGGCCAAAAAAAGTCGACTCCAAGGGGAAACGGTACACCATATTCAATGTACCCATCGGAGTAAGTCAAATCTACCTTTAATTCTGTGTCTGGGGAAATTTCTTTTATGTGAAGTCTTAAAGCTCTTGCATCTCTTGCTAATAATGTTTTATCAACAAAATCTCTAACTGTTTTCATATCAAAATTACCATCAACTGCTATAATTGTGTGTTTTAAACGAGTAGTTCCTTCAAAACCTTCTCTATTTAAACGTTTTAAACCCTCTAATTCTTGAGTAATTTTCTTTTCATCACCATGAGTTAAAAATTTAAATGTAACTGTACGTTTTGAGGCGGGTAATTGGAATTCAAATTCATTTTTTCCTTCATTTACTAAAGAACTGTCTAATTCTTTATCATTTAAAGAGGTTAAATCAATTGATACAATTTCTGATTGTCCTGTTTGTGGGTGGTTTTTCTTTATTTCATAATTTGCACCATAACCTAAAATTCTAGATGCAATTAAAACTGCATTTTTATCACCAATAAGTAAATCATCAAAATCAAATTTATCAACCATAAGTGATTGGACTAATTTGTCTAATACTGTTCCATTTTTAATGTAATTAACATTTGTAAGGATATCTTCTTCACGAGCAGTCATATATTTCATTTCGACTTCTCCTTTTTTTAAAGGACTATCTTTTGCATAGAGTAAACCTTTTGAGGGTAGAGTAATTAACTCTGAGGGGAATTTTTGTTCTTCCATAACTTTTTATTAAAACTAGTTCAGATATACATATATAGGAAAAAGAAAGGACGTCAAAAAATGACGTCCAACCTCGCAACTTCGGGAGAGAAGTATATTTTAGTAATTTAAAATTGCATAATCCATTTCAACAGTTAAATTAATCATTTGTGGTGCACCGTCTTGTGCCCAATCTAAATCACCAAAATTAACTGCTTGACAATAAGCACCTTTTAATTTCCATTCTTCAACTACATCACCTACAGGACCTAAAGATTGAATATTAATATCTTTTTTGTAAAAATCAGAATAACCATCTCTACCTGTAACTGACTCATGTGACAAACGAACCCATTCCATTACTGCTTGTGCTCCTGATGGTGTTACTGGATCGTATAATTCCATTTGAATTGGATTCCAAACTCCTTTACCTTTAATTTTTCTTTTAGTATTAATATGATCTAAAGTTATATTATTAAATGTAATACTTGGTCTGTTAGTTTTTTTAATTAAATAAGAAGGAATTCCGTCAATTAGCATTATAAACCTATTTTGTAGTTTAGGTTCGAATGCTGTAAACATCATTTGGTTTGTTTCTAATATTGCCATCGTTTGTTATTTTATTCTGTTATAAATATAAAGGATTCCTTTTTTTAGTATCCTCCTCCACCATTTCCTTCAAATGTAGCACCTGTTGGAAGTACATTAAAGTCAAGGATTATAAATTCTGCTGTTTTAGTTGGTTGTAAATAAATAGCACCTACTAATTGGTTTCTATCTACAACATCTGCTGTATTATTAGCTTCATCCATTTGTACTCTAAATGAGTATAAACCTTGTCTTTGTTGTACTGATTCTAAATAAGGATTAACAATATTTAAGAATCTATTACGTGTTGCATTTGTGTTTTGTTCAAATACTAAATATCTTGAAGAACTTGCAATAAATTTCTTAAGTGCAATTAATAATCTACGAACATTAATTCTGTCTAGTGCTGTTGATCTTTCTTGAAGTGTCTTTTGACCCCAAATACAAACTCCTGTTTGTGGGAATGTTGCAATTGGATTAATTTTAGCATTATATAAACGATCTCTTTCAGCTTGATTTAATCTCATTTTAGCTTCAATTACGTTTCCTAATACACCTCTATTTAAACCTGCTGGTGCAAACCATTCAGCTGCAATTCTGTCTGAAGCAGCAATTGCTCCTGGAACTATTACTGATGGTGGAACTAATACGGGAGTTCCTGAAGGACCATTAACTTTAACCCATGGGTAATAAACTGCAGCGTAATTAGTGTCTAACCCACTTACTGCGTTTATAGCTTGGTTTACTGAATTATTATATGGGGATAAATCCATTACATAGAATGCATCTCCTCTGTCTTCACACATATCAATAGTAGCGTTTGTTACTGTTGAATGGATATTATGAATTACACCTGGTAATGATACCATATTAATATCATATTCATCTTGGTTTGAAAGAATATTAATTGCTTTTTTATATCCTTTAGAACCTGCTTTACCATTAGTCATGTCAAACCCATATAAATTTTCACCACTTTCATAAGTAGAATGTAATGAACTTTCATTTCCTATAAATTTAACTTGGTAAGGGGCTATTCCATCAAAGCCACCTTGAAAACAAACTGAAAATTTAAGTTGATCTGCTGTTGGTCCTGTTACTCCTGTTGGATCTATTGAAGCACTTAACGAACCTGACCATAATGAAGAATTTGGGTGACCTGAATGATTATCAACATTAAAATTACCTGCTGTATTAGCTTGTTTAGATGTATCTATAGGGTTAAGGAAATTAAGATTATCTGTGTCTTTTTCATCAAATTTCCATCCTAAGAATGCTCTATTATTATAATTTCCTCCTATTTCTTGAGCATCTTCATATGAAGCTGATGGGAAAGCTACAGCACTTCCAAATTTAGTTGAGTCCATTGGATTTACAACTGCTTCAAATCCTTTAGGAGATAATTTAGGACTAATTGCTTTTTCGGCTACAGCATTTGAAACTTCTACCCTACATAATTGTGAAACATTAGGATAATTACCAAGTAATTCTACTTTACCTAAAGTGTCATTATATTGTGGGTACCTGTCTCCAATTACTCTTGCGATGTAATTTGGACTTTCTGGATTTAAATTACAATTATTATATTGTTCTAAAATTATTGGATTTTTGTCTGTGTCATTATATCTTCTAATTAACACTGAGAATGTTGAATATTGTTCTTCACCATCTATATCTCCTGGTTCTCTTAGACTTGTAATAGAGATCTTATAATCTGTATTGCATTCATTACCATGTCCTAAACTATGGAATTTAAATAATTGTTTTTCTCCTTTTGATTTTTGAGATATAATAAAAGGTGTGGATGCGTATGAATATCCCTCTTCTTGTCCTAAACCATCAAATTTAATGTTAGAATCAAGATTTGTAAAAACAAGTTTATTATCGCTTCCATAAGAAGAATATCCATTAGCACTAAGGTTTGTGCTTCCTTGGAATAATTTTTGTAAATTTTTAAAGTTTAAACTAGAATATCCTGGTGTACCATCATATCTATCAACAGCTGTTTTACTATTATTAGGTGAATTTCCTAATTGAGACATTAAATAATTATCATTATCTGGGTCTAAAGATGCTTTAATGTCTGTTTGAGTAACATTAGTTCCTTGTAATCGTAAAGTAAATTCTGTTAAGGATACTTTTTGTGAATCTGCTCCAGCTGGATTTGTAAATTGGGTACTTTGTAAACTAGGGGTACCCAAAGTTGATTTAGAAGGTGCAATTACACCTAATAAAAGACTTTCACCAATTGTTTCATCTACACCACCCATACCATCTACAATTGCAGGTGTACCTGTAAATGCATCTGCGGGTTGATTCATTTTAGGATATACAAAAATAGGTGAAGTTGAATGTGATGATGAAGCAATTTTTATATTTCCAGATGTTCCTACTACTGATCCTGTGATATTAACTTTAAGGGCACTTCCACCTGCATCTGCACTATCTGTTGAAGGGTTATAATTATCTAAAGAGGCTGAAACTGCAGTAATGTTATTTGTTTGACTGTTAATTGCATTCATTAATGCTGTGGCTGCACCGTTTGTTGAGGTACCATCTAAAAATACTTGTCCAAATCTACTGTCACTTGTGTCGTCTAAAGTTTCACCTATATTTGTTGCTTGTGGTTTATTAACTAAACCAATAATACTTTCAACAAAAACAAAATTTGTATTGTCTATTCTGAGTATATTATTTTCTCCATTTTGATTTTGACCGTCATCAGGTGGAAGTAAAAATTCTACAGAT